>Ga0181402_1000024_pt1 | contig 50707 bp, 49 predicted proteins | sample 25SPOviralmetaG_FD_130131 | JGI IMG/M metagenome (GOLD analysis project Ga0181402, IMG submission 130131) | Marine viral communities from the oligotrophic San Pedro Time Series (SPOT) site, San Pedro Channel, CA, USA - 25 SPOT_SRF_2011-08-17 | ecosystem: Environmental > Aquatic > Marine > Strait...
TATTTATGTGCCTGAAGTAAAATACCTTTCTCCTGAGCCGCTTGTCGATTATACCAATTTAGCCCTCACCAAGTATCCTAACGTTCACTTTGTTGGCGATGCATTATCAGCTAGAGGTATAACGGTAAGCGGCGCACAAGGAACATATGTTGCTGAATCACTTTTGGAAAATTAAAATAAATTTCGTATATTATAATAAATAAAAATTATGACACCAAAAACACCATTTCCACAGAGTAGAAAATTAAAAAAGGCAGACGGAACCATTGCTTATGTATGGGACGGTAAATTACATAATTGGGAGGGACATGCTTTAATTCCTGAGGGCAATGAAAAAAAAGGAGAATATCATTTATATGGTATTAAACATACTAAAGAAGAATGGAGTGAGGCTAGATCTCAAAGAGAAGGATTACCTTATTATAAAAACCAATCAATGAAAGCACACCTTTCAGATTATAGAAATTAAGATATGAAAATAGGTTTATGTGGTACAATGAGTGTAGGTAAAACTACATTAGTTAATGCTTTAAAAGAAACAAAACAATTTAAAGATTATATGTTTAGAACAGAACGTTCTAAGTTTTTAATGGAACAGGGTATTCCATTAAATACTGATTCAACATTAAAGGGTCAAACTGTATTTTTAGCTGAACGTTGTGCTGAATTAATTCAAACAGATATTATCACAGATAGAACAGTAATAGATGTTATGGCATTTACTTTAAACGCAAAATCAATTCCTTATCAAGATAAGGAAGCATTTGAAGAATATGCTAAAGAATTTATTAGAGAGTATGATTATATATTTTACATTTCTCCTTATGGAATAGATATTGAAGATAATGGAGTAAGAGAAACAGATGAACATTATAGAGATCTAATTGATTTTACTATCACTACATTAATTAAAAGATATGGACATAAAGCGGGTAAAATAGAAAAAATATCTGGATCTACAGAGGAACGTATTCAACAAATATTAAATATTACAGGCCTTTAACATATTTATAATAAAACCCTATTATAATGAAAAAATCTGAATTAAAAAATTATATCAGAGAAAATATTATTTCTACCCTATCTGAGGATACTGATGCAGAAATTGCTAAAACTAAAGAATTAACTGCAGCTATCCAAGATCTTGAAGCAGCTAAAAAAGAAGCTGGTATTGAAGAAGATGCTACACCAAAAGGTGAAGACTTTTTTTATGATTATTTAGACATTGGCATGTTTTATTTAGAAGGATTTGGTAAAAAACATTCTTTAGATGATACCCAGTTAGAAAAACTAGGTAAAAAAATAGTAGACCAATTATATAAAGGTGATGTTGGTAAAGCATATGATGCTATTGTTAAAAGAGGTGCAATGAAAGAAGATGAAGATAAAGAACCATCTAAAGCAGATCTTAAAAAAACAAAAGGTTTAGCTAAAGCAAAAGAAGAATTAGCTTTATTAACTCGTGAAATGAAGTCATTAGCTAAAAAGTATTCTAAAGCTGAAGGTTTAGAAAAAGAAATGGTATTAAATTTATTAAAATCTAAAACTAAATTAAAAAAGGAATTAGAAGCTATTATAGATAAGTAAAAGAATGTGGTTAAAAAAAAATCTTAACCTATTAGTTATATTAGGAGCTTGTATCATAATTTTTACCTTTTTTGAAAAAAGAGAAGATTATGTAGAAGAATATAATGCTAAGATAATAGCATTAGAACAAAAAGTTGATTCGTTACATCATGAAAATGACGAATTGACTTTTAAAATCGACACATTAAATGTGGAGATAAGCAAATTAGATCAACAACTTGATCTTAAAGATGACAGAATAAACAACTTAAGATATGAAATTAGTACCAAAGTTGATGCTGTTGATAGCTTTAATGATGATGAGCTCGAAAAGTTTTTCACAAAACGTTACGGACAGTACCTCGATTCAATTAAAGAGACCAATAGCCAAATTAGTAATTAAAGATCTTATTACTGGAGATGGAATTAAAAATGAATTAGCTCTTACTTTAGATAAGATTAAACTTTTTGAACAAAAATTAGTTTTAAAAGATAGTGTTATATTTAATTTAAATAATAAAGTTAATAACTTTAACTCTATCCTACTAACAAAATCAGATCAATTACTCTTATCCCAAAAATTGTCAAAAAAGTTAGAAACAGATTTAAAGGCACAAAAAATAAAAACTAAACTTATGGGTGGAGCAGGTATAGTAGCTGTTTTAGGGGTAATATTTTTACTAAAATAACATATGGCTGATCTTAAAAAGGTAATACGTCAAGAATATTTAAAATGTGCTAGAGACCCAGTGCATTTTATGCGTAAATACTGTTATATACAGCACCCACAAAGAGGACGTATACAGTTTAATTTATATCCATTCCAAGAAAAAGTATTAACGCTAATGCGCGATAATCCTTATTCAATTATTTTAAAATCTAGACAGTTAGGAATATCAACGTTATCCGCAGGTTATTCTTTATGGTTAATGATATTTCATAAGGATAAAAATATTCTTTGTATTGCAACAAAACAAGAAACAGCTAAAAACATGGTTACAAAAGTAAAGTTCATGTATGAAAATTTACCTTCATGGCTTAAAGTAGATGCAGCTGAAAATAATAAATTAACCTTAAGGTTAGTAAATGGGTCCCAAATAAAGGCAACATCAGCTTCAAGTGATGCAGGTAGATCTGAAGCAGTATCTCTACTACTTATTGATGAAGCAGCTTTTATTGATAATATTGGAGAAATTTGGGCATCAGCACAACAAACATTAGCAACTGGGGGTGGTTGTATAGCATTATCAACCCCTTATGGTACTGGTAATTGGTTTCATCAAACATGGGTTAGAGCAGAATCTAGTGAAAATCAATTTTTACCTATTAAATTACCTTGGTTTGTCCACCCAGAACGAGATCAAAAATGGAGAGATCAACAAGATGAATTACTAGGTGATCCTAGAATGGCGGCACAGGAATGTGACTGTGACTTTAGCACATCAGGTGATATTGTATTTTATCCTGAATATATAGATTTTTATGAAAAAACCTATGCAAAAGACCCTATGGAAAGAAGAGGTGCAGACCAAAATTTATGGGTTTGGGAATCACCTGATTATACAAGAGATTATGTAGTAGTAGCTGATGTTGCTCGTGGAGATGGTAAAGATTATTCAGCATGTCATGTAATTGATGTATCAAATAATGTACAAGTTGCAGAATATAAAGGGCAATTAGGTACAAAAGAATTTGGACACTTATTAGTTGGTTTAGCTACTGAATATAATGAAGCAATGTTAGTAATAGAAAATGCTAATATTGGCTGGGCAACTATACAAGTTGCTCTAGATAGGCAATATCCTAACCTTTACTATTCACAAAAGAGTGATTCCCCAAATGCTAGTTCGTATTTTGATAAGTACCAAGATCATTCAAAAATGGTAGCTGGTTTTACAATGTCATCTAGAACACGCCCTATGGTAATAGGTAAATTTCAAGAATACATTAGTGATAAAGGAGTAACAATACAATCAAAAAGGTTAATTGAAGAAATGAAAACCTTTATATGGAAAAATAATAGAGCAGAAGCTCAAAGTGGATATAATGATGATTTAGTAATGTCTTTTGGTATTGCTATGTATATTAGAGATACTGCTTTAAGATTAAGACAAAAAGGTTTAGACGGAGCTAAAAATGCATTGAGTAATATGTCAGTTAATAGAACACCTTACCAAGGGGGTTATGGAAGTAACCCATATAATAAAAATCCATATGAACAAAACTTTGGAAATGGTAAGGAAGACATTAGATGGCTTTTCTAAATCATATTTATAATAATAACAACACATTATGGCTGATAAAAGCGTATTTTCAAGATTAAAAAGATTATTTTCAACTGATGTTGTAATAAGAAATGTAGGTGGAAACCAAGTTAAAGTAATTGATAGTGGTAAAATACAATCCACAGGAGAAATTGCTACAAATTCGTTAGTTGATAGATATAATAGAATATATTCTACTAGTCCTACTTCATTATATGGTGCTCAATTTAACATGAACTACCAGTACCTTAGACCACAATTATATTCTGAATATGATTTGATGGATCAAGATGCTATTATTGCTTCTGCTTTAGATGTATTAGCAGATGAATCAACTTTAAAAAATGATATGGGTGAAGTACTTCAAATTAGAAGTGCTAACGAAGATATACAAAAAATATTATATAACCTATTTTATGATGTATTAAACATTGAGTTTAATCTTTGGATGTGGGTTCGTCAAATGTGTAAATATGGAGATTTCTTTTTAAAACTAGAAATAGCCGAAAAATATGGGGTTTATAATGTTATCCCTTACACAGCATATCATATTGAAAGGCAAGAAGCATTTGACCCAGATAACCCATCAGCAATAAGATACAGGTATGCTCCTGATGGGATGGATAATTTAAGTTCTGGTATGTACCCTGTACCTGGAGCTGGTGGTGGAAATTTAATGAATGAAACTGGTATATTCTTTGATAACTATGAAATGGCTCATTTTAGACTTATATCAGATGTTAATTATCTTCCTTATGGTAGAGCTTATATCGAACCCGCACGTAAACTTTACAAACAATATGTGTTAATGGAGGATGCAATGTTAATTCATAGAATTGCTCGTGCTCCTGAAAAGCGTATTTTTTATATGAATGTTGGGTCTATCCCTCCAAATGAAATAGAAACGTTTATGCAAAAAACTATTTCACAACTTAAGCGCACGCCATTTCAAGATAATAAAACTGGTGAGTATAATTTAAAGTATAACATGCAAAACATGTTAGAAGATTTTTATATTCCAATTAGAGGCAATGATGCTACCACAAAAATAGAAACTACACCTGGGCTACAGTATGATGGAATTCAAGATGTGGAATATTTAAGAGGTAAATTATTTGCAGCACTTAAAATACCTAAAGCCTTTTTAGGTTATGAAGAAGGAGTAGAGGGTAAAGCTACATTAGCACAACAAGATATTAGATTTGCTCGTACTATAGAAAGACTACAAAGAATAGTATTATCAGAATTAAATAAAATTGCTTTAGTCCACCTATATACTCAAGGATACACAGACGAAACATTAACTAATTTTACATTAGAAATGGCTAGTCCATCTATTGTATTAGAACAAGAAAAAATTGAGTTACTTAAATCTAAAACTGAATTAGCTGGGACATTACTAGAACAAAATTTAGTACCATCTGATTGGATTTATGATAATGTATATCAATTTAGTGAAGACCAATATGATGAATACAGAGATTTATCTAGAGAAGATGCTAAACGTAAATTTAGAATAACACAAATTGAAGCAGAAGGTAACGACCCAGTTGAAACGGGTAAATCATATGGTACACCTCATGATTTGGCTTCATTATATGGTAGTGGAAGAATGTATACAAACCCAGGTGGTGTCCCAGATCCAGAAAAATATGCTGCAGATGATCCTAAATTAGGTAGGCCAAAAGACACTAATGTAAAACGTAATACACAAGATGATAATTTTGGTAAAGATAGATTAGGAGTTAAACGTATGAAGGATAAGGATAAAAATGATTCTAATTCTATTAAACCTAAATTTAATGGAGGACCATTAGCACTTGAAAGTGCTCATATAACATATTTAAAAAATAAGGATATGTTTAAAAACATCCCCCAACCTAGTAAAAAACAATTAGTATTTGAGGAAGATAAAGATAGTACTTCACTATTAGATGAGAAACAATTAAAGAAGTAAATTCCTCCTAATATTTATAAATAAATATATTTTTTGATGAAAATAAAACACTCAAAGTACAAAAATACAGGTATATTATTTGAACTGTTAGTACGTCAAATTACCGCTGATACTTTAAAAGGTGGTAATTCACCAGCAATAGATATACTAAAAGAATATTTTGTTAATACTTCTTTAGGTAAAGAATATAAACTTTATGAGTCTATATTAAAATCAAAAGTAATAACTGAAGGTAGAGCTACATTAGTAATTGATACCTTACTAGAAGCATCTACTAAATTTAACAGAAAATCTTTAAAAAAACAAAAGTATAATCTAATTAATGAAATTAAAAAACATTATAATTTAGAATCCTTTTTTGGTTCTAAAATATCTGATTATAAAGAATTAGCTGCTTTATATACTTTAATTGAAGGAATTAATAGTAAAGAAATATCCCACCCTAAACAACTAGTTGATAATAAAATTACTTTATTAGAACATCTAACTAAAAAAGAAATTAAACAAGATGCTAAACAAACAGTACTTGAAGAATTTTCTGGGTATGATAAAGATGTAAGAACCTTAACATACAGAGTATTACTAGAAAAATTTAACGATAAATATGATTCATTGACTAATGATCAAAAACAAGTACTTAAAGAATATATTAATTCAGTAGATTCAACCCCTGATTTAAGAAATTTTTATAATAATAAAATTAATGAATTAAAAAATACTTTAGTTAAAGAAACTAAAAATATTAAAGATAAAGCTACCCAAATAAAAATTACTGAGGTATCTAAATTTTTAACTGAATTAAAGAAAACTGATAAAGTTGGAGATGATAATTTAGTTGATTTGTTACGTTATTATCAATTAATAAATGAAATACAAGTAGCAAATGGCGTACAAGTATAAACTTAGTGAAATGTCTAAAACTGCTTCTCCTGAAGCGGCTGAAAAGGAAACAGGAATTCCAAAAGATGACCAACGTGTAGGAAAAGTTACTTATAGTAAAGATGGTGATACCAAATTTACTGTTACTAATATAAATCCTGAAACGGGTCAAATATCTTGGAAAATTACTAACCTCCCTGCTTTTGATAAATTACTTGATGATGCTGATGCATTAATTTCTACTTCTAAAGGTGTTTACACTAAAACCAAAGACGATGAAAAATTCAGAGAGTTTTACGAAGAAGCAAGATCGATAAGAAATAAAATCAGAAAACACCTTAGAAACGAATACCCAGACGAATATAAAAGAATACAAATGTTTGGGGAAGCTTATAGTGGATTTTTAAGAAACCCAGAAGACCCAGATTCAAAACCATTTGAACCAAAAGGAGCAGTGTCTGAATTTAGAGAAGAGTTAAGAGCATTATTTGGTAAATTTAAAGGTGATCTAAAAAACCCAGAGTTTATAAAAGGAGTAGCTCAAATAATGGTTAATTGGAAATCACTTTTAAGAAGTCAAATGGATGAAGCTGATGTAGACGAAGCGTCAATGTCAGGTGCAGCTGGTGCTTATAATACACCTTATGCTTTTAGAAAAAAAGGTTCTAAACCTAATGTAGGTGCTTTAACTAAATTAGGATATAAATTAGTTAAAAAAGATAAAGAGGATATAAATGAAGAAAAAGCTATTACATTTAGACCCGGTACTTTGGATGATATAGAATTATCAACACGAATATTAGATAAATTTGGAATTAAATATAAAATAAATAATTATGATCTAATATTATCAAATGACGATTATTTAGTTGTTTTAGACTATTTAAAAGGTGGAAATAATGTTAATGTTAATTTATCAAATTCAATATTAAATGAAAATGAATCACCATCATTAAATGCTAAAACATATGCTGAAGATATGATGAGACAATATCGTAAAATGTTTAGAATTGTTGACGGTAACTTTGGTAAAGAAGCAGCAGAAGAATTTAAAAATATTGTAAAGTCTAAAATGGCTCAATTACAAGAAGGAGTAGGCGCTAGTTTAGGCCCTGGTCCCAAAGCAGGTCCTGATGGGGTTACTGATAGCGCTTATACAAAACAATTTAAATATAAATTAGTTCCTAAAACAAAAGATGGTACATATGTACAAAAAGGATCAGGAATGGTAGTTAAAAAACTATTTTAATATGTATAACCGTAATATAAAAGAAAACAAAAATAAAGCATCTAAATTTCATGAGGAACGTATAGAAGCTTTTAATAAATTAGAAGCTAGATTTGAGGATATTAAAAAATCAATCAAATTAGCTAAAATAGAAACAATAAAATATTACAGAGATAATCCAGAAAGCTTTGCTGTCGTAATTGGGACAGATATGATTAACGATTATTTTAACGATATAGAAACATTATTACAATAATATAATTATGAAACAAACACCAAATCAATTATTCGAACAACTTTCAAAGGAATTTAGTCCTAAAAAAGATAAAGAATTAATCAACGAGGAATTAGGTCAAGTAATAACATTAAAACCTATTAATACTATTGAAGCAAGCCCAAAAGAACCATTTTGGACTAAATTTGAAAACTTTCTTGCTGAAGGTGGGGCATTAGAACCAATTGTTAATACCGAAGAAAAAACTAATACTTTAGAAGCAGAGGAAAAAGTAAAAGCTGATTCTAAATTAAAATACGAAATGGACAGTAAATTAGCGGGTTCATATAAAATTTCTGATGGTGTAGAAAACATTGCTTCTCATAACTATGATTATGATACTACTGTAGAAAATATTAATAATGTAAATGGAGAAGAATTATTAAAAGGAGTCCAGTTAGAAATTAAGTATAATGAAGAATTATCTCTTGATGAAGCTAAAGAACTTGTTATCAAAAACTTAGCTAAAAATCCTTTACATTATGTAGAAGAAGGTCAATTTGGTGTTAAAGGTTTAGGATACACAGAAGGTAAACAACAACAAAATGATGGTGAAACTTATGGTGGAAGTGGATTTAGTGAAAAATTAAAAGATGGTGGTGATTCTATGGAATTAGTAAAAGAATCATTAGGCCAAGTAGTAACTTCAGGAAATCCAAATTCATTAGCAGCTCAATCAGGAAATATTATTCGTCAAATGATGGCTGAAAAAGAAGAAGCTCCACTACCAATGGATGAAATGGAAGATGAAGGTACAGCTGTATCTTATTCTGATACTACTATGGAAGCTAAAGGAAAAGATCATGATGGTGACGGTGATGTAGATTCGGACGATTATATGGCAGCTAGAGATAAAGCTATTAAAGCAGCTAAAGCTAAAAAACCTAAAAAAGAATCAATCGATTCTAAATTAGCTGAAATTGGCAAGGCAGGTGATATTACTAAAATGGAGGCTCAGTTAGAATTTTTATCAAATTATATATCTGAAAAATCAGATAGAGTAAATTCAATATCCGAAGATGAAAATTTATCTGAATTAGTTGATAAAAAGAAAATGAAAGATATGCAGAGAGAAATCAAGCTTTTAGAAAAAAGAAAAGGCAAGATGGAAAAAATGTATGAAAAAATGTGTGGTAAAAAATACAAAAAAGCTGAAATGGTAGACGAAATGGATGCTGTAAGCTGGAATGAAAAAAATAACCCAACTAGAGGTGCTGCTGGAGAAAGAGATCCTAAAAAAGTAGGTCAATCAACATCTGCTTATGCTATTAACGAAATGGCAGCCGGTGGTTTAAAAGAAAAAAGTGCTGGTAAAAAACTTTTTGCAGCTTTTAAAAAAGATGGTTTAAAACCTAATTATATAGCAGATGTAAGAAAAGTATCTAGTGATGGAGAAGCTAAAGATATGGTACACATTGAACCAGGAGAAGGTTCGGTAGAGGTATCATCTTCTTCTAATCAAGATAAAATTGCTCAAGCCATTAAATCCGCAGGATTTAATATTTCAAAAGAAGAAGATAATGTAGGTAACTATAAATTATCAGTATTTACTATAGATATTAAATAATATGAGTAAAAAACTCTTAATTGAAACTCATACTGTTAAGATTTCCCCTTCTCAATTAACTGAAAACGTTAATACAGATAATGGAAATTTAATGGTAGAAGGTATTTTAGCTACGGCTGAAGTAAAAAATGGTAATGGTCGTTACTATTCAAAAGCTCTATGGAATAGAGAAATGGATAAATATAATGAACTTATTGAACAAAGACGTTCAATGGGAGAATTAGATCACCCTGAATCTACTGTTATAAACTTAAAAAATGTTTCACATTTAATTACCGATTATTTTTGGGATGGAGATAATGTAATGGGTAAAATAGAAGTTCTACCAACCCCATCAGGTAATATATTAAAGGAACTTATTAAAAGTGGCATTACAGTAGGTGTATCATCTCGTGGTATGGGCTCTTTAGAAGATAAAGGTGGTGTAATGGAAGTACAAGATGACTTTGAATTATTATGTTGGGATTTTGTCTCAACACCATCAAATCCAGGTTCCTATATGCATACCTTAAATGAAGGTAAAAATGTAGTTACATATGATTACACTAACGTAAATAAAGTAGTACACGAAATTCTTTGCTCTAAAGGAAGTTGTCCTATTTTTTAATTTTTACTTAATTTGCATATACGTATAATCGCAATGTGTCATGAGTACCTTATATGACACCGATATAAAATTATTCCCTATTACGATTCTTAATAATCGTATTTCACAAACTTAAATTTTGAGATTATGGCAAACAATGATTTGTTAAAAGAAGCAATTGCCGATGCTAAAGCTGTTAAAGAAACTGCTATCGCAAATGCTAAACTCGCTCTTGAGGAAGCTTTTACACCTCATCTGAAATCTATGCTTTCAGCAAAATTAGAAGAAATGGACAAAGAAGATGTTGACGAAGGATACGACGAAGACATGAAAGAAGAAATGGACTCTAAAGATGATATGAAAGAAGGAGATGATGAAATGTATGAAGAAAAAGAAGAGCTTGACGAGATTAACCTAGACGAATTACTTGCTGAACTTGAATTGGATGAAGACAAACGTACAGATGCTGAACAAGAAGGCTATAAGGACGGATTCGAAGACGCTAAAGACGACATCGAAAAAGAACTTAAATCTATGAAAGTATCAGAAGAAGTATCCGAAGAAATTACTGAAGATGCTTGAACTGATGCTGAAGAAGAAGGCTACAAAGACGGTATGAAGGACGAAAAAGAAGACATGGAAGATGATATGGACGACGAGGAAATTGACCTTGAAGACATGTCAGAAGATGACTTAAAAGGATTCATTGAGGATGTTATTAAAGATTTAGTAGCAGACGGAACAATTGAAGCAGGCGAAGACTTCGAAGAGGAAGATATGGAAATGATGGATGTGGAAGATGTTGAAGATGTAGATGTTGATGTAGAAATCGACGAAGCAGCTCACATGGATAAAGGTGAAACTGGTGTTGGAAACGAAGACGGAGACAGAGATGACTCTGAAGTCGAAAAAGAAACCGAAAAAATGAGATTCAAAGAAGCACTTGATGAAATCAATGAGCTTAAAAAAGAATTGAATGAAGTTAACCTTTTAAATGCTAAACTTCTTTACACAAACAAAGTTTTTAAATCTAAAAACTTAACTGAAGACAAAAAAGTTAGAGTGCTTAAAGCATTTGACAAAGCGTCAACAGTAAAAGAAGCTAAAGTTATTTTTGAAACATTAAACGAAGGTTTAGTATCAAAAACAGAAGCAACTGCAAGACCAAAAGGAATTGCATCTAAAGCTACTGGAACAATAACTGAAGCTAAAAAACAACCAATAATTGAATCCAATGATGTTTACAATAGAATGCGTAAACTTGCTGGATTAATTTAAAAAACTATTAATTAACCCTATTAAAACTTAAAAAAAATGAGCTTAAATACTCTTTTAGAAAGCGCGAACCCATACCAGTCTTTACAGTCTGACGCGGCTAGATTAGCTAGCAAATGGGAAAAGACAGGTTTATTGGAAGGAATGAATGGTGCCCAGAAAAATAACATGGGAATGATTCTTGAAAACCAAGCTAAACAACTTGTCGTTGAATCATCACAAACTAGTGGTGGTGTAAGTGGTGGTGGTACATTTCAGTCACAAACTAGCGTAAACGTTGGTGGACAGTGGGCTGGTGTAGCTTTACCATTAGTACGTAAAGTATTTGGTCAAATTGCTGCACAGGAATTTGTATCAGTACAACCAATGAACTTGCCTTCTGGCCTTGTATTCTTTTTAGATTTCCAATATGGATCTGCTAAGTCTCCATTTGCTGCTGGTGGTTCTTTATATGGTGACAAAGGTGGTAACAACCCTTTTGGTAACACAAACACAGGTGGTCTTTATGGATCTGGTCGTTTCGGATATTCTATCCAAAACACTGAATCAGCTGTAACTGCTACTCTTGTTGAGGATGCTGAGTGGGATGATCTTAACTTTAACAGTGATTTTTCTGCTTCTGTTGCTGCTGGTCTTTACCAAGTAATTTCTGTAGCTGCTTCAGATTTAGATTTTGCTGATTTAGAAGGTGTTAAAGGATTCCAATTATTTACAGGATCCTTATCTACTTCTGTAATTACAGGATCTGATGGAACTGTTGCTGGTAAACAATTATCAGAATTTACAAAGTACGATGGTACAAGTGTTAAATTTGTAGCTCTTGATGCTGATATCTTAGCTAATAGTAATGATCAAGTACTTGTAAATTACCAAATTCAACCTCAAGATAATGCTAGAGGTGATTTTGAAGCTGGTAATTCAACTCCAAATACATTTAACGATGAAGGAACTCCTGAGCAAGTTATTCCAGAAATCAACATCCAGATGCAATCATCTGCTATTGTTGCTAAAACTAGAAAACTTAAAGCTGTATGGACTCCAGAATTCGCACAGGATTTAAATGCATACCATGCATTAGATGCTGAAGCTGAATTAACTTCTATCCTTAGTGAGTACATTTCATTAGAAATTGACCTAGAAATTCTTTCTATGTTGATTGAAAGTGCTGCTGCTGGAACAGAAGTATGGTCAGCTGTAAATAACCAAGCCATTACAGGTGGAGGTGCTACTGTACCTGCACAATCTGACTTAGGATTTTACAATTCTCAAGGACAATGGTTCCAAACACTTGGAACTAAAATCCAAAAATTGAGCAACATCATCCACCAGAAAACTTTACGTGGTGGTGCTAACTTTATGGTTGTTTCCCCAACTGTAGCTACTATCTTGGAATCTATTCCTGGATTTGCTGCTGATTCAGATGGAGATACTGCTAAAGCAAGTTACGCATTTGGTGTACAAAAAGTTGGTGCTTTAAATAGCCGCCAAAAAGTATACAAAAACCCTTACATGACTGCTAACACAATCCTATTAGGATACCGTGGTACTCAGTTCTTAGAAAGTGGTGCTGTATTCGCTCCTTACATTCCGTTAATCATGACTCCTCTTGTATACGATCCAGATACGTTCGTACCAAGAAAAGGTCTATTAACTAGATATGCTAAGAAAATGGTTCGTCCAGAATTCTATGGTACTATCAATGTAGCAGGTTTAAATACTCTATAATTAGATATTTAACTTTTCTTAATAAATTAACCCGGTCTTTGACCGGGTTTTTTTATGCTTTTAATATGTATAATAAAATGCGTTATATTAAAACTATATTTATCTCATTATATAGCTATATTAAAATTCTACGGTTTTTTAACGTATTTACCACGGTTTTATTCAATCAATATGTAATCCCTAATTTCAAGAATTTATGGCAAGTAAACCCCATACGGATGATGTATATCGTCCTAAGAGAATTCCTAAGAACCCAATTAAGTTCAAACTCCAACTTAATGACGAACAAAAAGACGCTAAAAAACACATCCTGGAAAACACAATTACCCTCTTGGGAGGAGGGGCAGGTAGTGGAAAAACATTACTTGCATGTAATGTTGCCCTAGATGGTCTTTTACGAAGACAATATGATAAAATCATAATCACCAGACCTACTGTATCAAAAGAAGAAATAGGATTTTTACCTGGTGATTTAAGAGAAAAAATGGACCCATGGGTTCAACCTATTTATCAAAATTTCTTTGCTTTATATGATAAAGTTAAAGTTGAAAAGTTAGTTAATGATGGTAAAATAGAAATTGTACCTGTATCATTTATGAGAGGTAGAACATTTATGGATTCAATGATTATAGTTGATGAAGCACAAAATGTTACTCATGAACAAATGGAAATGATTACTTCTAGAATAGGTTTAAGAAGTAAAATGATGATATGTGGAGATGCACATCAAACAGATCTTAAAAAGAAATCAGATTCTGGGTTTAAATTTTTATACACAGCTGCTAGAAAAATTAAAAATTTGGAGGCAATTACATTAACTACTAACCATAGAAATGAGATAGTTGAAGCTTTATTAGATTATTATAATGAAGCAGTTGATAAGGGGGTAAGTATTACTACTTCTGGTTCATATATTTATAATAGTAAGAATTAATTTCATATTTATAATAAAATAGTATTATGGCATTATGTACTCCTACTGGATCATTAGAGGTATTTATAAAAGAAAGCATAACTTTACCAAATGGTAATGAAGAAGTAGCAACTAATAGTATAAAAATTCCTGGTGTAAACCAATTAGTAAGAAGAATAGATACAATTTCTTCACATTGGGAAGGCACTGGAGTTGAAATTTTAAGATTTGTAGATGATGAAGCATCTCAAATAGCAGGATCATTCGTAAGAGATACTGTCAAATATTTAAGATTTACTAATTTAGATTGTACTAATTATCTTTCTTTATATTTAATCCAAGATAGCCCAGATGCTCAATCACCCAACACAGGTAATGTAGGATCAGGAGATGAAGGTGTATTTAAAATAGACCCAGGAAAATCAATGATGTTGTCAAATGCACAATTTGAAAGTAGTAATTATTATGATTATGTAGTAGATGGATATGTAGATATTCAATATTATTCATCATTTTCATCATTATACAGTATAAAGGCAAAGGCAAATAACTCGGATATTAGGATAGAATACCTAGTAGGTTCTTCTTAATATTTATAATAAAATTAAAAAATGGCATTAACATTTAGAACAGGATCAGGAGGAAAAGGTTCCGCTTTAACAATTGAAGAACTAGATAATAATTTTAGACATTTTTCTGGTTCCCACACAGTAACTGGAACTTTAACTATTGACTATGATAATGTAGGGGGTTACGCTCTATATATAACTAGCTCAGATTCTTATCAAACCCCGGTACTAATCGAAAGTTTACCTACTACAGAACCTTTGGTAACTGGTTCATTATGGCTATCGGGTAGTGGAGCAGGTAATGCTTCAGGATCTCAATATTTAATGGTATTTAATGGGTAACTATGGGATTAACATTTAGAACAGGTTCAGGCGGCAAAGGATCCGCTCTAACAATAGAAGAATTAGATAATAATTTTAGATACTTTACAGGATCACATCCTATAACTGGATCTTTTACTATATCCGGCTCGTTAGATGTAGAGGGAAATATAACAGCTTCTGGTAATATAAGTGCCAGTAAATTAACTGTTAATACAGCCTCTATAAGTAAAATTGTAGATGGTCCAGACGGTAATGCTAATGCTGGAATTACAATAATTACTTCTGATAATACAAGTTTAGAGTTTTCGGATACTATTGTAGGAAGCACTGAAGAGTATGATTTAACTCTAACTTCTGGGGGTGCTTTAAAAATTAATAATGCTGGTTCAAAATTCTCGGGTTCAGCAGGTAATATAACAGCATCAGCTAATATAAGTGCAAGTGGAAATATAATCTCAAATTTATCACTTGTTAACACCTCAACATTAGACCCAACAGTAGATGATGATGCAAAACTAACAGTATTTGGTAATGCTATATTTGGAGAAGGTGCAAACGGAAAAGTAATATTATCTGATGATTATCTTGGTGGTGAATTAGGAGTAATGACAGTTAGTGACCATACAATAGCAGCTAAATTTACAGGAGAAGGTTATAGATATGGAGGATTATATGGAGCGGAGCCTTTAAGAATAGCAGATAATGGAAGAGTGGGTATAGGTGTAGCTGTCCCTGATGAAAAATTAGATATAAATGGAAATGTTAAAATTGGAGAAGGTACTGTTGGCTATGTAATAGTAGGCGATGATCATATTGGCGGTGAATTAGGTTTAGTAGATTTCAATACTGATAATTTTATAGCTGTAGTAAAGAGTGATGGTTCTTTTCAATATGGTGGTACGTCTGATAATGCTCTAACTATATCTTCAAGTAATGTAAGTGCTAGTGGTAACATTACTGGTCAAACCGGTTCTTTTGTTGGTGGTTTAGTATTAACATCCCCTAATGGAACTGAATATGTATTTACAACAAACAATGATGGACACTTATCATTAACAGGTAGTGCAGTATAATTTTAATAAAACACTATTATTTAATAAAAAGAATTTAGACCTCAATTTGAGGTCTTTTTTTTCATATTTATAATAAAACTGAATACAATATGAATATTCCAATTTATGATGGTGATCCATTATGGAACCCAAATGCAACAGCTTTTGGATTTTACAATAATGATATTGAATTTCAAGAAGATTGTATTAAAGTAGCAAGATTTGTAACTACACGTTTAGGTTATCCCTTAATGGATGTTGAATTACAAACAGGATCTATTTTTACTGCCTTTGAAGAAGCTATAACTACCTATGGTAATGAATTATATGCTTATTTAATTCGAGAAAATGTATTAGATTTAACTGGTTTACCTTATGAAAATATTAATTTAAATGATGTTATAGTTACTCCTAATTTTGAGACTATAATTAGATTATCCGAACAATATGGTGAAGAAGCTGGAGTTGGAGGTAATGTTCCTTGGTATAAAGGATTTATTCCTTTAACATCTAGTGTTCAAGACTATGATTTAAAAGTTTGGGCTAAAGACCAAGGTATAACAGGTAGTATAGAAATAAAAAGAGTATTTTACCAAGAACCAATCCCAGCATCCGCAAGATATTTAGATCCTTTTGATGGGTTTGGATTTGGTGGTGTAGCAGCTGCAGGAATGATGGGCTTAGGTGGATTTGGAGGTTCAATGGGTTATTTAATGATGCCACTTAACTATGATATGCAAGTTATTCAAGCCATTGAAATGAATGAAATGGTTAGATTATCAAACTATAGTTTTGAAGTACATAACAACGTAATTAGAATATTCCCAATACCCGGACCTTATGAAGTTAGTGGTGTAGGAGATATAGCTGAAGATGGTGGTGGTTCATTTAATTGTGGGAATTTATGGTTTGAATACATTAAAAGAGATGATAGAATTGAAAGTAGTTTAATTTGTGCTGAAGATAAGGTAACAAATGTTTCTAATATGCCATACCAAAACCCAACATATTCATTAATCAATTCAGTAGGAAGACAATGGATTTTTGAATACACGTTAGCTATTTGTAAGGAAATTTTAGGGTATGTTCGTGGTAAATATAGTACGGTACCAATTCCAAATGCGGATATGACGTTAAATCAAGCGGATTTATTAGCAGCGGCAACAGCAGAAAAAACAGCTTTACTAGAAAGATTAAGAGCATATTTTGATGAAAATTCACGTGCTTCACTATTAGAAAGAAAAGTAAGAGAAGCAGATGCAGTACTAAGAGAATTGGACCAAGTTCCAAGAGTAATTTATATAGGATAATATGGCAATGTTCGCAAGACAGAGAGATGTCTCTCTGGTAAGACACTTAAATAGAGAAGTTATGGGTAATGTAATTACCCAACAAGCTGCCTTCTACCAATTTAAATTAGAAGAAACTAAAGTAAACATATATGGTGAGGCAGCAGCAGAAAAGTTTTATAATGGCCCTTTCTTATTTAATTGTTTAATTGATAGAGGAGATCAGGAATATCCCGAAAATGCTGAAGGTATACAATTTGAACAACCTATTAATTTTTATTTCTTGAGAGATGATTTAGTTGATGCAGATGTAGTACCTGATGTTGGTGATATAATATTATATCAAGAAGGATACTATGGAGTACAAGGTACAATATCAAACCAATACTGGAGTGGCAAAAACCCAGATTACCCAAATAATGATTCAGATGGTACACCAAATCCTTTAAATCCTAATCTACAATTATTTGGAACTAATTTATCAATATTAGTATCAACATATTATATATCAGCAGATAAACCAGGAATATCACCTTATAAAGAAAGATTTTAATGTCAGTAAGAAAACCTATACCTAAAACCCAAAAACAAATAAGCATAGATCAGCAAAGACCTACTGATCCAAGGTATGGTAATCCTAATATACCATTACCAACTAATGAAAACGAAACTGGTATACCCTTTAATAGGTCAGAAAAATTATCTTGGAAAGGTGATGATACTAAACCTTTATCAATTGGTATACAAGATTTAGATGAAGCAGTATTTTATTACTTTCAAAATGTTATTAAACCTTTTGTTTATCAAAATGGAGAAAGAAGAGAAGTACCAGTAATATATGGTGACCCTGAAAGATGGAAATCATTTCAACGTGATGGATATTATAGAGATAAAAAGGGATCTATTATGTTACCTATTATTGTTATTAAAAGAAATACAATAACAAAAGATAGAACAGTATATAATAAATTAGATGCTAATAGTCCTAACTTATATGGTACTTTTCAACGTGCTTACAATCCTAAAAACTTCTATAATAATTGGGCAGCAATCAAAAACAAAATACCAGCTAAACAGTTTTATGCCGTAGCAGTTCCAGATTTTGTAAATCTAGAATATAGTGTTATAGCCCAAACTTATTACATGGAACAATTAAATAAAATAATTGAATCATGTGAATATGCTTCTGATGCATATTGGGGAGATCCTGAAAGATTTAAATTCAGAGCTTTTATAGATAGTTTTACAACGGCAACAGAATTAACTACAGGTAGAGATAGGTTAGTAAAAGGAACATTTAATATAAGATTAAGAGGATATATAATTCCGGATACTATACAAAAAGACTTAAATTCTATTTCTAAATATAATTCTAAATCTAAGTTTATAGTACAGATGGAAACAACATCTAATTCAGAAATATTTGAAACAGGGGTTACAAAAACAAGAGATGGAAGGGTAAGAAAAGATAGAGATATTGATGGTAATATAGCAAATATTGGGGATGTAACCCCTGGAACTCAATTAAAAAATTAAAAATAAAAAATAATGGCTAATAACGTTAGATTTGTAGACTCCCTTAAAGCAGGACAATATAAAGGCAATCCAGGTCCACAAGGACCAGTTGGGCCTTCAGGTTCAGCTTTTCCTTTTACGGGTTCGGCTGGAATAACAGGTAGTTTAGATTTAACTGGTAGTTTTAACGCATCAGGTAGTACACATGCAATTACAGGACAAATAACTTTTGGAGGAGTCAATGTAACATCCTTAAACTCAGGCGGAGGTCTAAACCAACTATCTCTTAATGTAGCAGATTCCAATGATAGTAACAACCCAGATAATTATTTACTTCATTTAGATAATCTTGGAGATGGAATGTTTTATGCTAAAAGTTTAGAATTAGGAGATGGTGAAGGAGTTTTCAATGGAACAAACCTTCAGATTGATTCTCCAAATAATCAATTTTTATTTGAAAATGGTAATGTAGGGATTGGAACTGGTAGTCCTAGTGAAAAATTACAAGTTGAAGGAAATATAAGTGCAAGTGGATTTATTCAAAGTAATCAAATAAATAGTAATCAAATAACTGGAAGTAATTTAGCTATAGGTACAGACTATAATTCCCTTCCTAATGACCCCGGATATACAGGTATAATTTCAAGATTTGATGGTGGTGTATTTTTTAATATTAAAGAAGAAGCATTAAAGACTTTTGGTATTAATAGTGCAGCAGTAGGAGACGGCATTTTACAAATTGATACTGATCCAAACCATTTTTTACTAGACCCGACAGGTAATGTTGAGTTAAAAGTAGGATTAGGAGTTGTATCTCCCTCAGCTTCTTTAGATATAGTAGGAAATATCCAAGCTTCGAGTCATATAACAGCATCTGGTAATATCAGTGCAAGTGGAGATCTTTCTGCTGCTAACATAAATGTCCCAACTAATGGTACTACATCATTTGGCTCAAACGTAACTTTTACAGCAAACCAGTCTACAACTTTTGCTTCTAATACAATTGCTAGTGGATACCCACTAAATATAATTCCAAGCAATGGTGTTTTTATTAAATCCGCATTACTGTTTGGTGAAAATATTGCAGCGTTTAATAATAATGGTTCTGTTGATTTATATTATGATAACTCAAAGAAATTTGAAACTACTACAGCTGGTATAAATGTAACAGGAAATATTACAGCTTCGGCTAATATAAGTGGAAGTGGTACTGGTAGTTTAGGTAGTTTATTAGTTGACGGCTCTTCTATCGATTTTACTAATGTTCCAATTTCTGATCCTGGGGTTGCTGGAAGATTATGGAGAGATGGAACAGATTTAAAAATATCTGTGGGGTAATAAATAATAAATAATAAATAATTTTAGAATATTCTAAATTTTGCTTTTAAATTACATATTTATAATAAATAAAAATAACAAATGAAACATATTTGGAAAATATACAATCTTGAAAGAATAAAGGCAGATGGTTTTGTTACTGATGTAACATATGCCTGTGAGTCATCAGATAATAATATATCTACTAGATTAATTGGAGATTTAACTTTATCAGGTTCAACAGAAGAACCAGGATTTGTCCCTTACGAAAATCTTACTGAAAGTGAGGTTTTAGGTTGGGTAAATGCTAGTATAGATGAGGCTGCTGTCGAAACAGCAAATTCTGCTTCAATTGCTGCTATGGCTATAGCTAGAGCGGCTATTACAAGTTCTAATGGGATACCTTGGCTAGAATAAAAATTAAAGATTTTTTGATGCTCTTTTAAAATTTTTTGGGAGTACTAAATTATTTTTGTATATTAGTTATAGTAAAAAGTTATAGATGAATATTTTATTCCAAATAGATGGGGGCTTAGGCAAATCAATCATGGCAACTGCAATGGTTAAGGTTATAAAAAAACGTTATAAAAACGCTAACCTTATAGTCGTTACTGCTTACCCCGATGTGTTTTTAAATAATCCTAGTGTTAGTAAAGTTTATAATACTAATAACATAAATGGTTTTTATTTAAAATATGTTAAGGATCAAAAATGTAAAATTTTTGTTGAAGATCCTTATAGAAATGAGGATTTTATTCTAGATAAACCCATAAAATTACTTAAAACTTGGTGTGAATTATATGGTTTACGTTACAATAACGAACAACCCGAACTTCACCTTACCCAACCAGAATTAGATTATTTTAAACCGTATTATACTACAGATAAACCAATATTAGCTATTCAAACTAATGGAGGACCAGCAGGTATAGGGTACCAATATGCTTGGACAAGAGATATCCCAGAACCAACCATTTTAGAGTTAATAAACCATTATAAGGATGATTATACTATAATTCATATAAAAAGAGAAGATCAAAAAATATATCCTGATACAATGCAAGCACTGGATGGTTATAGAAGTATAGCTATATTACTTCTTTTATCTTCAAAAAGATTATTAATGGATAGCTTTGCACAACATATGGCTGCAGCTCTAAATAAAAAATCTACAGTTTGTTGGGTTAGCACAAAACCAGAAATATTTGGGTATAAAATACATGATAATATAAAATCAAATCCATTTACTAAAGAACCCTCTTTACATGAAGCAGCTTATCAACCATTTGCTTTATCGCAAGATATACATTCAATACCTTATAATGATTTAAAAGAAATATTTAGTACGAATAAAATTATAGAATCGATAAATAATCAATAATGGAAGAAATATTTTTTCAATCTTCATTACCTAGAGCAGGTAGTACTTTATTGCAAAATATATTGGGTCAAAATCCTGATTTTTATGTAACCCCCACATCAGGCGTATTAGAATTATTATATGCAGCTAGACAAAATTATACAAATGATAATGCCTTTAGAGCTCAGGATTCTAAACTAATGAAAAAGGGATGGCTTAATTTTTGCAATCAAGGTTTAGAAGGATTTTATAAAGGCATAACACATAAAAAATTTATTGTAGATAAAAGTAGAGGATGGGGTATACATTATAATTTTTTAAATTCATTTTATTCAAATCCAAAAATAGTTTGTATGGTAAGAGATTTAAGATCTATTTATACATCTATGGAAAAAAATTTTAGAAAAAACCCCGAAAAAGATGATGGGACTGTAAATTGGAGTAAAATGAAAGGTACTACAACTGCTAAAAGAATTGATATTTGGGCTGACTCACCTCCAATAGGAATTGCAATTGAAAGACTTCAACAAATAATTAATGAAGGGATAGATAAAAAAATTCATTTTCTCCGTTTTGAAGATCTAACCTCAAATCCACAAGAAGAATTAAATAAAATTTATAATTTTTTCCAAATAAAAGAATATAGTCATGATTTTGACAATGTTAAACAATTAACACAAGAAGATGATACAGTACATGGTATGTTTGGGGATCATAAAATTAAAAAACAAGTAAAACCTATACCCCTTACGTATAATGAAATTTTAGGACCACAACTTTCACAAAACATAGTTAATACTTATCCCTGGTTTTATGAATATTTTAATTACAAAATATGATATACTGGTTTACAGGACAGCCGGGTTCAGGCAAAACAGTTTTAGCAAATCTACTTAAAGAAAAATACCTACCTCATGCTTATCGTATAGATGGAGATGAAATGAGAGAATTATTTACAAATAAAGATTATTCTATAAAAGGTAGAATAACTAATGTAGACACCGCTCAAAAAATTGCTCATTATTTACATAATCAAGGTAAAGATGTAATTGTATCTTTAGTTTCTCCTTATTTAGACCAAAGAAAAGAATTTAAGGACATAATGGAGTGGCAATTACAAGAAATTTTTGTATATTATGATGTAGATAAAGGGCTTAGAGGTAGAGAAAATTATCATGTTATGCAATTCCAAAAACCGGATTTAGATTACATTGATATTGATACTACAAAACAAACCCCAGAAGAATCATTAAAGGTAATAGCTAAAAAATCTGGTTTAGATATGATATATTCTAAAGGATTATGAGTAAAAAATATTCAATGTTTATTGGAAGGTGGCAACCCTTACATCAAGGTCATCTTTGGTTAATCAATCAAAGATTACAAGAAGGAAAGAATGTATGTTTAGCAATTAGAGATGTTGAACTAAATGAAAATCAACCTTGGACCGCTAAAGAAATAGAAAAGATGGTTCATGAGGGTGAGTTAAAAGGATTGATACAAGATGGTAGAGTTATTACAACAATAATACCTGATATTGAATCAATTAATTATGGTAGAGGTGTTGGGTATGAAGTTATTGAACATATACCACCAACGGAAATAGGTGAAATATCAGCTACAAAAATTAGAGAACAAATGAGAAAAGATGGTAAGTTATAAAAGACACATTGCAAAAACAATATCATGGAGAATAATAGGAACAATAGACACAGTAATTATTTCAGGACTTATAACGGGTTCTTGGGGAGCAGGGTTAGCTATAGGAGGGGTAGAAATTATCTCCAAAATGGTGCTTTACTTTCTACACGAAAGAATGTGGTATAAATTTAGTAAATTTGGGGTAAATAAAAATAATTAAATATTTATAATAAAATAAAAATAAAATGAGTAAAAAAGAAATTATTAAGTTATCAGAAGAGGAATTAACAATTCTTAAAGGTTATCAAAAAAAACAAAATCAAATTACTTTTAATTTAGGTAATGTTGATATACAAAAAGCTATTCTTGAGGGACAAAGAAGTCAAATATTAGAAAATTTAGCTAATTTACAAGAAGAATCTAATAAAACAGCTAAGAAACTTCAAGATAAATATGGTGATGGGAATATTGATTTAGAAACTGGTGAATTTACTATTGTAGAATAATTTTAAAGTTTTAACTATAATATATTTGTTTATATTTATAATAAAATATTATAGATGGCAGAAACATTAATATCCCCAGGTGTATTATCCTCAGAAAATGATCAATCCTTTGTTACCTTAAGACCCCAAGATAGAGGAGCAGCGATTATAGGACCAACAGTTTTAGGCCCAGTAGAAAAACCTACTTTAGTTGGGTCGTTTAGTGCTTATCAGGCAATTTTTGGTGGTGCTTTAGAAAGTGGTTCTAATGAATACACTTATCTTACCTCAATAGCGGCTAATAATTACTTTCAGAACGGTGGAACATCTTTATTAGTAACTCGTGTAGTTTCAGGTTCATTTACCTCAGCAACAAGTTCATTTGTAAATTCAGTAGATGGTGAACCTTTATTAATTGGTGCGGATGCTGCATTATTTGCTAATGGAGTATTTGCAGGGTCAAATTTTACTGGATCAGTTGATGGAGGAACATCTTACAGAATCACTAGTGCAGTATTTACAACAAATGGTAGTGGAACCGGAGGTGTAATTAATTTAGATATTGATACAGGAGTTCCTAATGGGGTAGGTGTAACTACAGCGGGAACAGGGTATGAAGTAGGAGATACATTAACATTTTCTACAAATGATAATTATGGTTCACCATTAATTTCAACTTCAATTCTTAATGCTGTTACAATAAACACCTTTAATACAAATACAGATCCATCTACTACTTTTGATGGAACTTATAGATTTCAAAGTGGTAGTACTGCTGCTACAGATTTAATAGTAAGTAATGGAGGTACTGCAACAGGAGTAGAACTTGAGGTAACTATTTTAAATGGAGCAATTACTAATGTAGTACCATATGTTGCTGGATCTGGTGAAGGTGAAGGATCAATAGTAGGTACAACATTTGAAATTTCAGAAGATGCTATAAATGCTCAAACTGGAGACGCAAACGGAACAGGTAAGCTTACATTAGTGATTACAGAAGCTGAACTAAGCGCAGGAACTTTTACAATAACTTTAGAAGCAGAAAATCTAGAATCTTCACTATCATCATTGGAGTTAGAAACAATTTCTGAAGGAGAAGTAATGAATACTGGAACAAGCGAATTATCAAATGGAGCTTTAGCTAGTGGGTCTGCTCAAAATTTAAGGTGGGAAATTACATCAGCTAATACATCATCAGGAGTATTTTCACTTGCAGTAAGAAGAGGAGATGATACTAATAATAATAAAATAATTTTAGAAACTTTTAATAATATTTCATTAGATCCCTTTGCCCCAAATTATATTTCAAAAGCAATTGGTGATATTTCAACCCAATTAGTAACAGAAGGAGTTGATACATTTTTACAAGAAAGTGGTTCTTTTCCTCAAATATCAAACTATGTAAGAGTTAAATCTGTAAGAAAAACTCCATATTATTTTAATAATGATGGATCAGCAAAAGATCAATTTACAGGTAGCCTACCATCAGTATCATCAGGTTCATTTGGTGGTGCTGTAGGATCAAATACTCCAGCTGATAGAGCAGCTAATTTTTACCAAAATATTAATGATTCAGATACACAAGGATTAAAAGGATTTGATTATAATGATGCAATCTCTTTATTATCAAATAAAGAAAATTATCAATATAACATAATATCTGTTCCCGGTTTATCGGTTCAATACCAAAATGCCCAAGTTACAAGTATAATAAATAACTCTATTTCTAGAGGTGATAATATAGCTGTAGTAGATTTAGTAGGATATAACCAATCTATTAATACAGTAATTAATAAAGCTTCTGGAATAGATAATAGCTATGCTTCTACCTATTGGCCATGGTTACAAACAATTGATCCTAATTCAGGACAATTAGTGTTTATACCAGCTTCAACATTTATACCAGGGGCATATGTCTTTACAGATAAGTCGGCAGGTTCTTGGTTTGCTCCTGCGGGAAAAATTAGAGGGAAAATGGGGCAAGTTGTTAGAGCTGAAAGAAAATTATCATCTACAAACAAAGATACTTTGTATGAGGCAAATGTTAATCCTATAACTACTATGCCTAATAAAGATGTAATTATATATGGACAAAAAACACTACAAAAGGCAGCTTCTGCATTAGACAGAGTAAACGTGCGTAGATTATTGATAATATTAAAAGATTACATATCCCAAATATCAGATACTTTAGTATTTGAACAAAATACAATCTCAACACGAAATAATTTTTTAACTCAAGTTAATCCTTATTTAGAAAATATTAAACAAAAACAGGGACTATATGATTTTAAAGTGATAATGGATGAAACAAATAACACCCCTGATGTTATAGATAGAAACGAGTTAGTAGGACAAATATTTCTAAAACCAACAAAAACAATTGAATTTGTAATTCTTGATTTTAACATACTACCTACGGGAGCAATTTTTCCTTAAATCTACTTTTACTAAAATAATTTTTGAAAAAATTTCTAATATTTATAATAAAACAATATTAAAATAACAAAATAAAATGGCAGAAACATTAATATCTCCAGGAGTATTAGCAAGAGAAAACGATCAATCTTTTGTTACATCCCAACCAGCTGAAAGAGGTGCGGCAATTATAGGCCCAACTGTATTAGGTCCTGTTGAAAGACCTACATTAATTAGTTCATTTAGTTCTTATCAAGCAATATTTGGTGGGACATTAGAAAGTGGTTCTGGTGAATTTACGTACCTTACTTCTATTGCAGCCAATCAATATTTCCAAAATGGAGGAACGTCTTTATTAGTAACTAGAGTAACTTCAGGTTCATTTACCGCAGCAACAAGTTCAGCAATTAATAATTTTGATGCAAATAATGCTTTTGAATTAGAAACTATTTCTGAGGGTGAAATAATGAATACTGGAGTTGATGAAATATCAAATGGAGCTTTAGAAACTGGTTCTTCTTATAATGTTAGATGGGAAGTAGCTGCAGTTAATACATCTTCTGGTGTATTTAGTTTATTAGTTAGAAGAGGTGATGATACTAATAGTAATAAAGTAGTATTAGAATCTTATAATAATATTTCATTAGATCCCTTTGCTTCAAATTATATTTCTAGAGCAATTGGTGATATTTCTACTACTTTAGTAACAGAAGGAGCTGATACATTTTTACAAGAAAGTGGTTCTTTTCCTAATATTTCTAACTATGTAAGAGTTAAAGAAGTTAAAACCCCAACTCCTTACTATTTCAATAATGACGGATCAGCAAAAGACCAATTTACAGGGAGCATGCCAATAATTGGTTCTGGTTCTTTTAATGGAGCAGATGGTTCAAATATCCCAACAGGTAGAGTAGCTAATTTTTACCAAAACATTAATGCTACAGATACACAAGGGTTAGTTGGAGATGATTATGATAATGCAATAGCATTATTAGCAAATCAAGATGATTATCAATTCAATGTAATATCAGTACCAGGTTTATCAAACCAACACCAAGCATCTCAAATTACTAGTGTAATGAATAACTCAATTTCACGAGGTGATAGTATTGCTGTAATTGATTTAGTTGGATATAACCAACTAATTGGAACAGTAACAAACCAAGCAGCTGGGATTGATAACAGTTACACAGCTACATATTGGCCTTGGTTACAAACCGTAGATCCAAGTTCAGGTATGTTAGTATATATACCAGCTTCAACATTTATACCAGGAGTATATGCGTTTACAGATGCTTCAAGTGATCCATGGTTTGCACCAGCAGGTATTACTAGAGGTGGAATGGGACAGGTTGTTAGAGCTGAAAGAAAATTAACTTCTACAAATAGAGATACTTTATATGAAGCAAATGTAAACCCAATTGCAACATTCCCATCACAAGGAGTTGTAGTATTTGGTCAGAAAACATTACAAAAAGCAGCTTCTGCATTAGATAGAGTAAATGTACGTAGATTGTTAATTACACTTAAGAGTTTTATCTCTCAAATTGCAGATAATTTAGTATTTGAACAAAATACAATTGCAACAAGACAAAACTTTTTAACACAAGTAAATCCATATTTGGAAAGTGTTCAACAAAGACAAGGATTATATGCCTTTAAGGTAGTAATGGATGAAAGCAATAATACACCAGATGTTATAGATAGAAACGAGTTAGTAGGACAAATTTTCTTACAACCAACTAGAACAGCTGAATTTATATTACTAGATTTCAATGTATTACCAACTGGAGCAACATTCCCAGCATAAAAACTAAAAAGATAAATATTTATAATAAAATAAAAAAATAAAATGGCAGTATTAAACCCAAACGAAATATTTTTCACAGCATTTGAACCAAAACAAAAGAATAGATTTATCTGTTTTGTAGATGGATTCCCAGCTTACATTATGAAAGGTGTAGGAGCTGTAACTGTATCACAAGGAACAGTACCTTTGAATCACATTAATGTTCAAAGATTTGTAAAAGGTAAAACAACTTGGGGTACTATTCAGTTTACATTATTTGATCCAATCACTCCATCTGGTGCACAATCAGTAATGGAATGGGTTAGATTACACCACGAATCAGTAACTGGTAGAGATGGTTATAGTGATTTCTATAAGAAAGATCTTACAATCAACGTACTAGGACCTGTAGGTGATATAGTATCAGAATGGATCATCAAAGGAGCAATGATTACAGAAGCTTCATTTGGAGATTTTAACTGGGATACTGAAAATGCTGCTCAAGAAATTACAATGACTGTACAACCAGATTATTGTGTATTAAATTTCTAAAAATTTTACCCACCCCTGATTTAGAAAATAGCTTGGCTTCGGTCAAGCTTTTTCTTATATTAATATGTATCAACGATAAAAATGTTTTAATTAAATAAAGATTATGGCTGAATTTGAATTCCCAACAGAAGAGATAGAATTACCCTCTAAAGGTTTAATATACTTAAAAGATAATCCCCTTTCAAGTGGTAAGGTAGAGATTAAATATATGACTGCTAAAGAAGAAGATATTCTTTCAAACCAATCATTTATTGAAAAAGGAATAGTATTAGAAAAATTACTTAAATCTGTTATTATAGATAAAAATATTAATATAGATGACTTAATTGTAGGTGATAAAAATGCATTGTTAATTGCTACACGTATTTTAGGGTATGGTAGTAATTATGATATATCTGTTAAAGGACAAACATATACTTTAGATATGTCTACCTTAGAAAATAAAGAAATTAAAGACTCAGATTATACAGCGGGAAAAAATGAATTTAGTTTTACTACTCCTTCTACTAACACAATTTTAACTTATCAACTAGCTACGGGTAAACTAGAAAAGCAAATTGAAAGAGAAATAGCTGGTTTAAAAAAGTTAAATAAAGAAGGATCAGCAGATTTAACAACTAGGTTAAAATATCTTATTACTTCTGTTAATGGAAGTGAAGAAAAAAAGGATATTAGAGATTTTGTAGATAATCATTTTTTAGCTAGAGATTCTAGAGCTTTCAGAGAACATATTTCATCAACACAACCGGATGTAAACTTAACCTATATTTTAGATAATGGAGAGGAGGTAGTTGTGCCCATAGGGCTTAACTTTTTTTGGCCTGACTACAAATAATGCGTCTGAAGTAAGAATTAATTTATTTAAAACAATCCATCAAATGATCTTTCATGGTAAAGGTGGGTATGACTTTCAAACAATATATAACTTACCTATTTGGTTAAGGAAATATACTTATAAAGAAATGTTGGATTACTATGAAGAAGAACAAGCATCTATAAAAAACCAACAATCCGCAGGTAAATCATCACTTGTAGACTCTGATGGTAAAATAAATGCCCCTCAATTTAAACAAGCATCTAAGGAATATAAAGGAAAAAGCAGCTACAAATAGTTGCTTTTTGCATATTTATAATAAAATATCTGCATGGCAGCTTTAGAAGAACAAGAAAAAATAGCACTATCCTTAAAAGAGTTAATAGCGGAACAAAATCGTTTATTAGCTGCACAACTAAAAATAGATAATGACCGTCTAAAAACAAGTAAAGACGACCTTGCTACTCAACAGGATATTTCTAATATTATTAAATCCCAAACCCAGGCTCTTACATTTCAAAAAGCAGAAAAATCAGCTATTTTAAGGTCTACTAATTCTATAGCTAAAATACAAGAAGAACTTACAGTATTAGATCGAAAAGAATTAGGTTCTAAAAAACTTACACTTAAGTTATCAAATGATATATCAAAAGTAAATAAAGATATACGTCTACTCGAAATAACTAAAAATAAGATTTTAGGAGATCAACAAGGATTAACTAAAAGACAAGTTGAGGATAATGTTATTTTAGCAGGTTCTATTGATGATCAAATTGAAAAAGCACTTAAACTTAAATCAACACTTGAAGACACAGCTAATACTACAGATGAACTTGGTTCAAATTTTGGAGCTCAAACGTTTGGATTTTTAGACGATTTAACTAAAGCCATACCTGGTTTAGAAAATTTTACTAAACCATTAACAACAGCTGCTACTGCCTCTAGAGATATGGCCTCTGGAATTGAAAGTGCAGCGATGAGTGGTGGTAAAGGATTAACTAAGGAGAGAATAAAACAATTAGGATTAGAAAAAGAATTAAATGGGTTATCAGGAGTAGCAGCAGCCAATAAACTTAAGGGGATGTCTTCGATGAAAAAAGGCATGTTATCTTTAAGAGCAGGTTTTAGTGCTTTAGGTCCTATTATAGCTAAAGCTCTAGGCCCAGTAGCATTAATTGCTATGCTTGTTAAATCTTTTATACAATCTGATAAAGCAGCAGGTGATATGGCTAAAAGTATGAACATGTCATATAAAGAATCTTTAGCTACTAGACGAGAACTTAGGGAAATGGCTACTCTTTCTTTTAGTAATAAAGTTAATACACAGGGCATGCAGGATTCTTTAGTGGCTATATCTGAAGCATTGGGTACTAATACTATGTTAAGTAAAGATATGTTAGTTCAATTTACTGAAATGAGAGAATATGCTGGATTTACAAATGAAGAATTACAAGGTATTGCGGCTATATCATTAACTACTGGTAAAACAATGAATGAGGTTACAGGGGAATTTATGGCCCAAGCCCAAATATCAGCAACACAAAATGGAGTTTTATTAAATGAAAAAGAATTATTAAAAGATATAGGTAATGTTTCAGCTGCTACTACATTATCTTTAGGTAAAAACCCAGCATTAATAGGTGAAGCAGTAGCAACTGCTAAATCTTTAGGTATGGAATTGTCTAAGGTAGATGGTATAGCAAGTAGTTTATTAGATTTTGAATCCTCTATAAATAATGAATTAGAAGCAGAATTATTACTAGGTAAAGATATTAATTTAGAAAAAGCAAGACAAGCAGCACTTAATAATGATTTAGCTACAGTTGCTAAAGAAATAGCAAACCAAGCGGGATCATCAGCTGAATTTGCAAAAATGAATAGATTACAACAGGAAGCTTTAGCTAAATCTGTTGGTATGAGTAGAGAAGATTTAGCACAAACTTTATTTATACAAGAACAATTAAAAGGAGCAACTGGAGAAGAAGCACAGGAAAGGGAAAAATTACTTAATAATAGAATAGCAGAAGTTGGATTAGAACAAGCACAAAGAGAATTAGCAGAAGAGGGAGTTGAAGGTTTAAGAGAACAAGCTAGTCAGGCAAGTAGATTATCAGCTACTTTAACTAAAGTACAAGAATTATTTGTAGCTATAGCAGAACCCATACTAGTATTAACTGATGCTTTAATGCCTGTCGTAGAATTTGTAGGTATGATAGTTAGTGGTTTTATGGCTGTATCAAGTGCTATTGGAGAAGCAATTGGATTTGTTGGAAATTTAGCAGATAGTTTGGGTCCTATAAAATATATATTAAAAGGAATTGCTGGAGTCGCAATTGCAGTAGCAGCTATGTTAGCATATGGTGCTTTAGCAGGTATTCCAATTATTGGTCCTTTTTTAGGTGCGGCAGCCGCTGCTATAGTACTTACAAAAGGGTTTAGTACCTTAGCAAAAGGTGAAGCAGTAGGTGATATGTTTTCTTCAAACGGTAAAACTATGGTTTCACCTGCAGAAGGGGGATTATTTGAATTATCAAGTAATGATGAATTTGCAGCAGCCCCAGGTTTAGGAGCAATGATAGCTAATAATAATAACAATAACAATAATTCAAATCCACCTACCCAAACTGTAGTACAACAAGATAATTCTGAAGCTAAAAAAACAAATGCTTTATTAGAAGCCCTAATAAATAAACCTGCTCCTAAAGTACAAATGGATTCTATTGAAGTTGGTACAGTAGCAGGAATGAGTGCATTCTCCATACAATAATAATATTTATAATAAATGTTTAACAATTAAAATTTAAATTATGCCTTTACTTAATAAACTTGAATCAGAAGGAAGTACTTTAACACCTTTAAAAGGAGAAAAGCCATCAGCACCATTAAAAGCTGGAGGAGTAATACCTGTAAATAATACTTTTTCTAAGGGAACTTATGTTGATTATGTTTCTGATGCACCAAGAGCAGTAGATACAACTGGTAACGTACAATAATACATGCCTTTAGTTAATCTTCAAACCAATCTTAAATCCTTAAGGTATGGATATGATAGATTAGGAGCTGGTTCTACAAATGGTAGCAATCAGCCTTATATTAAATCTTCTATACCAAGTGGATCTGGCCCTGGTTTAGGTGATGTAGATTTTCTTTTAAGAGGAGGATCTTTATTACCTAGAGCTGTGGGTAGAGATGTTTCTAGATTAACACAAATGTTTTTTGATTTAAAATCCCCAAATGGGCTTTTATTTACAGTAAAACAAAATGGACTTTCAAGAAGTGGGGTTAATATTTTAGCAACCTCTGGTGGAACTACGGGTGATGCTAATAATAGATTACCTTTAAATGACGGTATTTATTTACCTACTTCTACTATTTTACAAGCGGCGGCGAACCCATTAGGAGGACATTTACAAAAACAAGGTATAAATCCATTTGTAAATACAAATAATGTTGCTAATGGAAATATTTTATCAACCGGGTTTGGTCCTTCATTGCCTTTATCTCAACCTTTATATTTAGATACTGTTGCTCAAAACGAAAGACAAAATCCTAATTTACCTCCTACTAGCAGACTAGTATCATTTGCAAATTCTTTTATTAAAGATGGCATATTAAAACCAGATAATCCTGGCAGATTTGTAGTTCAACAAGCAACAGAACTTTATTCATACTCAGGAGGGCCGGGATCAACATTAGGCGTAGGTAAAACAAATATTTCTATATCTAAAAATAGAACAGGAAGAAATAATCCTTTTTTAGCTGGTGATAAATCAACAACTGATCGCTTTTTTTCAAATAGTAATAGAACTACCCCAAAACCCTCATCTAATTCCTCTCTATTTAGTTTAAATCCATCACCAACTCCAACATTTGGAACTGGGGTTTTAAATTATGGGGTAGAAGACTATTCGGTATTCATTAGACCTTCAGTATCTTATCAATCTGCAAAAGTATTTAATAACACATTAAGTAAAATTTATGAAGATTATGGAGGGGCGGATTTATTTCAGGATAAATATAATTTAGTAAATAATTCTAATTCTTTACAAACTTTTGCAACAAGTGTTTTTCAAAATAATACATTTAACCCCCAAGCCCCATCAGTTGTTTCTGGTTTAGAATCAACTTTGAATTACAACCAATTAATGGATGCTAAGGGTACAGGTAGTGTTGTTGTAGGTAGTCCTAATAACCAATATGACACAATACAAATACTTGAAGATTTTAGACAAAAAACAACAAATTCACCCTCAGTATCAAGTTTAGATTATACTGTTGAAACAAATAGATATGAAGGTAGAGTAAAATTAGGAAATGCTGGAGCTAGGAATACATCAACGAGTTATGTTACAGGGAGAGATTATGGTAAGAATAAAGGATTAGATGCTATTAATGCTTTACAAATTTATAAATCTAGTAATGTTGATCCAAAAGAAAAACCAATAAATGATTTATGTAAATTTAGAATAGGAGTAATTGATAATGATAATCCTTCATTAAAAACATACATCCACTTTAGAGCATTTTTAGATAGTATGGATGATTCATATACTGCAGATTGGTCATCTCAAAAATTTGCGGGTAGAGCAGAAAATTTATATAACTATCAAGGCTTTGATAGACAATTTAATTTAAGCTGGACAGTAGCGGCTCAATCTAAACAAGAGTTAATCCCAATGTATCAAAAATTAAATTACCTAGCTTCGGTTTGCGCCCCAGACTATTCAGCAGATGGCTATATGAGAGGTAATTTAATAGAATTAACAATTGGTGGCTATCTTTTTAACCAAGTTGGAATAATGAAAGGAATTAATTATGGTATACCTATGGAATCACCGTGGGAAATAGCAATACCTGATACTCAAACTACAAATGAGTCAGGAGTCTTAAGTGATAAAAGTGTTAAAGAATTACCTTTTATTATAAATGTATCAGGATTTAATTTTTGTCCAATTCACAATTTTGTACCTAATGTACAGAAAAATATATTTAAAGATACTAATAATAAAGGTCCTGGTACATTAGGTGATTTAGCAACTTTTGGGCCTGAAAGATATATTAGCTTATCTAATGGGAATAGTAATAATTATAATGATATTTAATGAGTAGATATACTACAATATCAAATAAAGAAACTCCTAAAGGAAAAAGATATAAAACAACAGTTAAATATCCAGATATTCCTTTAGGTTTTGATGACATCTATGCTTATACAGATGAAGGAGATAGATTTGATATTTTAGCTCAAACATATTATGGTGATTCTAATTTATGGTGGGTTATTTCTATAGCAAATCCCCAATTTAATCAAAATTCAATGTTTCCACCTTTAGGAGTACAAATTAGAATTCCTGGGAATATCGGAGCAATTATCTTAGATTATCAACAATTAAATGCAATTTAGTTATGGCTGGAAATATAATTGGAGAACCAATAAAAGAAATAGTTGGGGAACAAGTTGATTTAAGACAAAAAATCCAAGGAGCAGGTTATAATGAATCTTCTATTCAAAGATCACCTGAGGTATTAAATTTTTTAAATAATAAAAATGCTTGGATAAAACTCGCCTCAGGGACTAGTTTAAAACAGGATAGTGAAGGAGAACAAAGACTTAAAGATTTAGCTAAATTTGAAACTCAAAATTATTTAACTGAACCTGATATTAGTTCTTTACTTGGTAAAAACTTAGCTAAAAATTATATATTATTTAACACAATGCAATCCCTAACCCAGGGGGCAGAACTTACAACTACAGGTGAGGGAGAAAATTCAGTAACTACTCAAACTAGAGCTGCTACTTATGAAAAAAGAAGTGGTATAAGAACTACTAATAATTGGAATGGAAGTAATAGCAAAATGTATGGTGGAATGGGAGGAAATAGTCGAGGACTACAACCATCACCGGGCATAACAGATATAAAGGTAGAATCTGTTAATAGAGGTTCAATCCGAAAAGCAACCGTAACCTTAAAAGCATTTAATAAATTTCAATTTGGTATTATTGAAATACTTTATTTAAGATTAGGTTACTTAATGATGTTAGAGTGGGGTTGGGACAAGTATATTGATTCTATAGATGAAAACAATAACCCTGTAATAAAAAATGTAGAATCTACTATTATAGAAAACCAATGGTTTAAGGATAAATCATTTACCCAAAGACAAATGTTACAACAAATTAATACATTTGTAGATCGATATAAGGGGAATTATCAAGGATTTTTTGGCAAAGTAAATAATTTTAGTTGGAAATTAAACGCAGATAATACCTATGACATTACTATTAATTTAATTACTCTTGGAAGTGTAATAGAATCAATTAATGCTGTTGTACCAACTAAATCTCTATCTAAAAAAGAACTTGAAAAAAGAACCCAAGAACTTAGAAAAATTTATAAAATTGGGGGGAGTGATGGTGATGAATTAGAAGATGATGAAGAAGATAACAAAGTAATAACAAATTTAGGATCAGATAGAATATCTAGTTATATAGCTGAAGTGATAACTAAATTTTTTGAATATAAATTAGATACTGAAGATAATAATTATTATTATTTTCCTAATTCAGTTAATGAAACTGATGCTACTGATGGGGATGATAGTATAGAAGATAATCAAGCTAAAATACCTACTACCTCAAATTTCTATATTAGGTTTGGTGAATTATTAAAAATCATTGAAGATAATGTAGTTTTTAAGGTTGTAAACGGTGATAATGAAATAAAAGATTCATCAATTACATTTGAAACTTCTGAAGAAAATACTAGAATTAGTTATGAACCTAATTTAATACCTTTAGACCCATCAATTTGTATTTTCAAACCAGCATACACTGAAGAATTAGGGGTAGTTGGTAAAGTAGGAGTACCAACATTTCCAAGATTAAAGGATTTTGTTGTAGAAAAAGAAAATGTTTATTATGGTAAATTAATGAATGTTTATCTTAATTTAAATTTTGTTGCTGATGTCTTAAGTTCTAATAAAAATGAAAAAAATGAATTAGACTTATATAGTTTTGTACAAAAGTTAGCAGATGGTATAAGTAGATGTATGGGTAATGTTCCTGAACTCTCAGTTAGTATAAAAAATGATGTAGAAGTTTACTTTTTAGATGAAAATCCTATAACAGGTTATGATTTTGTTTATCCACCTAAAAACCAAGAGGTAGAATTTAATATTATAGGCTATACTCCAACCAAAGGATCTACATTTGTAACAGATTTTAGTTTCCAAACAAAAATAACACCTGAATTAATGACCCAAATATCTATTGGGTCAACTGCTGCGGGGTCAGAACAAAATTCACTTAATGCCGTAGGATATAAAAATTGGAATAGGGGTTTAAAAAATAGATTTGAAGAACGTTATATAAGCGATCCTGCAATTTATGGAGGGCCAACTAAAGATGAAGATTATTTTAATAAAATTTATGATAATGATTTTAAAGTAAAATCCGATTTTAGCTATACATTTGGGGAATATAAATGGTCATATAAAGGTATTACTAAATATTATGGAACAGATACAACATCAAGGTTTTCATCTAATAAAACTAATTTTGAAGATGATGCCCTAAGGGATCAAGTAGCAAAATCCGTTGAACAAATTGATAAAGATGCCAAAGGGAAAAATCGTATTTATCTAAATGATGGAGAAAAATTAAATGATTATCCTACTTATTTATTAGATGGTTTTGGTGGTGTGGGTATTAATAAAGTAGAAGTTAAGACAGCTGCTCTAGGATCTTCTTTTGGTGTAATAGGTATTTTAGCATCTGAAAGGACTGCAAAAATAGCACTTAATGCTGTCAGCAATATTACAGGAGATAGATCTGGTTCAATATTTGAGGGCGAAGGCATAGATACTAAATTTGTAAACCAAAAAGTTTCCCCATCAGATGCTTTATATTGGTATTCATCAGATAATAGTGATTTTTTAGAAAGGGGTTATAACTCATTTAAACAATATAAATCATACCAAGATCAACTTCAATATGAAATAGAAAAGGTAGTTTCTGGAGCTACAGGTTTTATACCTGTAACTTTAGGATTAACTTTTGAAGGTTTGGGCGGTATAAAAATATATAATAGAATAAAGGTTAACCAAAAAGCATTGCCTGCTTCATACCCATCTGCTTTAAAATTTATAATAGATGGAGTTAATCATGAGGTAAGTGGAAATTTATGGAAAACTAATATTACAACTATTTCACAACCAAATACCTCAAAAGCATCAAGTAGAAAATTTATTAAACCTCCTAATACTTCAACTAACAAAGAAATAAAAGAATTTAATGGTCCTGCAGAACAAGCTGTATCTTTATTAAAAAATATTCCATTAACAGCTCCAACTAGTAATGGATTAATGTATTACCCTCAGTCAACACCTAAAATTCAGCTAGTATTACACCATACAGCTGTATTTGGTGCTACTGTTAAACAAATAATTAATAGTTGGTCAAGAAATTCAAACCATGTCTCTACCCATTTTATTATTAATAGAGATGGTGATTACGATCAATTATTTCCTTTAAAATATTGGGGTAATCATATAGGAAGTACTAGAGAAGGAAATAATTATTTACAAAAAAGTACTATCTCTATTGAATTAGAAGGAGCTGGATATTTAAAATATATAAGCAATACAGGAAGAAACCCAGATGGGACTTTTGAAGATACTGCACAATTCAAACAGGGAACTAAAACATTTACTTATAAAAAACTTCAGCAAGGAATTAATGAACCTCCAGTAGCTAGACCAGTAAAAATATTAAGTAATGGGTCTTTAAAAATGGAAAAAGAATATAGAGGTTATGATTACTATCATGCTTATACAAAAGAACAATTAAAAAGATTAGAGATAGTATTAAGACAAATTAAAAAAGAATACCCAAATATTGCGATAGGGTCTAATTATAGTGGTGAAAATACATTTACTGAACAATTCCCTAAAGAAAAAACAATATCAAAAGACGCCTGGAAATTTAACTCCGGTACCTTTACTCATAATTCATATAGAACAGATAAAAGAGATGTATTCCCACAAAAAGAATTAATCGAATTACTACAAAAATTTAACTAATGTATTTTCCAAAATCTCAAATAACAACTAATTTATATACCAATGGTAAGGAATATGTTTATGTTGGTACTGAAAAAGAATATATAGGTTTTTATTTTAAAACATCTAATGGAAAGTACTACACAGGTAAAAACCCTAATGATCCTCCGGTGCAAGAATTAGTAGTACCAAAATCATCAGAATTTAATGATGCAGAAGAAGGGGAAATTGGAAATTACTCTCAAGAAGCTGCTTTATATTTAGTTCCTGATGTATATGCGTCTTCAACATCCCTAAACCTAACAGGTAATCCACCATCTCCCCCAATACAAGTTATTAATCTTCCTACAGAAAAAAATTATAATTTAGGAGAATATCAAAGATATTTTACATCTAAAAATAATGAAGTTAAATATATTGAAATTGATAAAAAACAATATGAAAAATTTGCAAATGAAGAACCAGATGTAGATTATCCTTTATATTCAGCTTTTAAATTCCCATGGATTATATCAGGTAATAGAAATAAAGCTTCAAATATAAATAAAAAAACAATAGAAAGAATTTCTTTTAATTTAACATTATCTGGTTTTAATTCTTATTTTAAAGGTAGATATGATCAATTTTATAAATATTCTAAAAATGAAGGTTTATATACTGATGGAAATGAATATATGAATTCATTTACTAAAAAACCATATAAAGGATATTACCATATCCATAATGGAGAATTTATGGTAGGAGCAGAACATACAGATAAACCCCATAATTTTTTAATACCCATATCAGAAATATACTTACAAAAACAAACAGGGTCTTTAAGAATAACTAGTTCTATGGATGAAGTCTTTGATTATGGTGGGTATAGTTTTAACACTAGCCCTTCTATACCCCCTGAACCAGAACCACCAATTACTGCCTTTATAACAACTTGGAGGGTACCTTTTCCTAATGATAAAATCGAAATAGGAGTACAATCTTCATTAACTTATAATTGCACAATTGACTGGGGAGATGGAAATTTAGAAACCATTACTACAACTACGAGTAATATAATTCCTCATACTTATTTATTAGCAGGAGATTATACTGTAAAAATAGAAGGTACATTCCCAAGAATTCTAATGAGAAGTACTTCAACAGGATTTAGAGATAAACTTATTTCTATAAATAATTGGGGTAATATGGTATGGAGAACTTTTGAGAGTGCCTTTGAAGACTGTGATTTTCTATATAGATGTCCAACACAAGACCCTCCTAATTTGTCATCAGTAGAATCTACTAAACTTATGTTTAACCGATCTAGTGGTAATGTCCCTAAATTATTAATTAATAATATAAATGCCTGGGATACTAGTAATATAATAAGAATGCCTGAGATGTTTAGAGAATCTCCATTTTCACAATATACAATAAAAGATTGGGATGTGAAAAATGTAGTTAATATGGCTAACATGTTCCAAGAAGCAAGTTTATTTAATGAATCTTTAAGTGGTTGGAGTACGAATAGTTTAAGGTTTATGGGTTCTATGTTTTACAAGACACCACTTTTTAACCAAAACGTAGATCATTTTGATGTCTCTAATGTTCAAATTCTTAACTTTGTATTTGGGTTTGCTGAAAAATTCAACCAACCCTTAAATAGTTGGGATACAAGTAATGTTACTCAAATGAGGGGAACGTTTCAACAAGCATTAGTTTTTAACCAACCCTTAAATAATTGGGATACAAGTAATGTTACTAATATGAATTCCATGTTTTTTGGTGCAGCATCTTTTGATCAAGATATAAGCTCTTGGGATATTATTAAAGTATCAACTGCTACTAATTTTTTACAAGGCGGAGAATTATCATCAACAAACTATGATGCTTTATTAATAGGGTGGTATAATACATTAGCTGCTTTTGTTGCAGGAGGAGGAACATATAGTTTATCCCCAACTTGGCATTTTGGCGACTCAAAATATTCCTCGGGAGAGGCTGCAGCCGCAAGAACACTTTTAGATACAACTTTTAATTGGACCATAACAGATGGTGGCCCAGCTTAATAATTAATTATGTCAAATTTAAAATCATCACAACTAATCTTCCCAACAGTTACAACTTATTTTATAGGTTGGGATGATAATAGAAATCAAATAATAACTTATGATTGGGTTACCCCATCACAAACTATGATATCTCCAACTAATGAAATGGATTATTATGAAGATGAAGCGGTTTGGACACAAATTTTACTTGATAATGGTATAAATCCTTTTCCCGAACCTGAAGATGAATCTGACCTGTAAAATTATTTGGTATACTTAATATATTATTGTATATTATACTAAATAAAAAGGTTATATGTACTGGCTTGTAGAAGACGAGGAACAGTTAAATGTTTTAATAAATAGTGGTTATAAAAAAGCTTTCATTGAGGTAATACCCTACAATGATACAATTCACCCTATACAAAATCACGTAAGTTTAGTGTATATTAGACCGATTAAAGCGAGTAAAGGCTTTATGATATGCATTGCACATAGTGAAGCTCTAAATGCATTAAATACGCGTATAAACGAAGTATTAAATAAGTTCGAAACATTATATTGTAGAGATAAAAAAGAAATACTACATTATTTTCCTATCAAAACTCTTTATGACATTAATACACCCCCTAATCCGTATATACGACCTACAACACAAACACATGATTTATATTATAGACAACATAAGGATAATCCAGAGTTAAACTTAATTATCCCTATTGTTAAACACTATGAATTGTGTGAAAACATTTTTGAAGATCTAAAAGCAAATATTAACATTAAAAAAACAAAATATGATGAGTTCTTTAACAGTCGAGTGTCAGTGGTATTCAACGCCATCGAGAGAAGTGGCATACGTATACACAATGAAACCTTCAGTGGATACTTCCACGCAGTTGACGGTGAATACGTTAACACTCAGTTCAACTTAAAAACAACAACTACTAGACCTAGTAATAAATTTAATAATGTAAATTATGCGGCACTTAATAAAGAAAACGGTTGTAGAAAAAGTTTTATACCACGTAATAATAGGTTTGTGGAAATTGATATCTCTGCTTACCATCCTAGCTTGTCTGCTCGTCTTATTGATTATGATTTTGCCGGGGTTGATATTCACGCTCATTTTGCGTCCTTATATGGAGTGGATTATAAAAAATCGAAAGAACTTACCTTCAAGCAGCTCTATGGAGGCGTTTTTGATAATTACAAACACCTGGAATTCTTTCAAAAAATCGAGAAATACGTAGGAGAACTTTGGAGTAAGTTCCAAAGCGATGGGTTTGTAGAATGTAAGGTTTCTGGATATAGATATAAAAAGGAAAACTTGGATAATATGAATCCACAAAAGTTATTTAATTACATTTTACAAAATTTAGAAACGTCAACAAATGTGTTGATATTATGGGATATGCTTTGTATATTACGGGGGTACAAAACACAACTAGTATTATACACATATGATTCGTTTTTATTAGATGTTGATGATGATGAAGAGATTTTAGAAGAAATTAGAAATATATTTAAAAAATACGAATTAAACATAAAAGAAATAGAAGGCTATGACTACAATTTTACAGAATAATCCTAATATGTATAATGCAGAATATGATATCGTATCTGATGTCAAAATTTTAGGAGATTTGAATAATAAATTATTTTGCACATTTACAGATTTAGATGGTCTTGATGCACTTATTGAGGATATAAAATCTAAATATGATATCATTTATAATAAACTTTTTGTACTAGAAATAGTAGGAAAAGATGAATATGTAATAACATATAATGTAGATCAAACCAACCTTAATTCAATCCCAGAAAATACAATTTTAGTACACCGTAAAAAAGAATCTAATACTTTATATACTATTAATGCCCTGAATGAGTTAATTAAAAAACTTAATGGTGGTGTAGTAGATACTAAATATAGAGTGGATTGGCAACATTATAGAAATTGTGTTTTACTTACCCAACATAATGAGTTAAACCAACTTAATACAAAAATTTACAAAATTATTGAACTATAGTTTGGCCCCCCGAATTATGGTTCGTATATTACATTCACATTAACAAAAGTTATATTTAAAAATTAGTTACATTTATGGATTTATCAAAACTTAAACAGAAATTGGATACCCTCCAATCAAAACCACAAGGTGGTCAAAAGACCGATTACTCAACAATTTATTGGAGACCAACAGTTGGAAAACAACAAATTAGAATTGTACCATCAGCTTATGATGCGTCAAACCCATTTACAGAACTTAAGTTCTATTATGGTATTACAAACAAGGTTATGATTTCACCACAAAATTTTGGTGATAAAGACCCCATTGCTTTATTTGCTGGAAAATTACGTGAAGGCGAATATAACAAAGAAAATTATGTATTAGCTAAAAAGTTAGATGCTAAAAACCGTATTTTTGTCCCCGTTGTAGTACGTGGAGAAGAAGATAAGGGAGTTAGATTATGGCAATTTGGGAAACTAGTATATGAAGAATTATTAGCACTTGCCGTTGATGATGAAATTGGGGATTATACTGATATTGTAAATGGTAGAGACCTTACAGTAGAAACAGTAGGACCAGAAGCAACTGGTACACCTTATAACAAGTCTTCAGTACGTGTTAGATTAAAAACTTCACCACTTAGTGAAGATGCTGCTTTAGTAGAAAAGTGGAGTAATGAACAACCAAACCCTAAAGGGGATTTATTTAAGCGTTACTCATTTGATGATATGAAAGTAGCTTTAGAAAAATGGTTATCACCTGAAGAAGAAGAATCGGAAGAATTAGCTGTAGCTCCTATAGCATCACAACCTTCTACTAATTTTAGTTTAGATACTTCAAAAGCTAAACAATCTAAAGTAGATCAATTTGATTCACTATTTGATGATAAAGCTAGTAGTAAAGTTGATGATCTACCTTTCTAAATATGGCAAAAAAAGTATCAAAGTCTCTCTCGGCAGCAGTGTCTGCCGAGATTAAGAGCAAATTTGATCTAAATAAATTTAAATCATCTAAAGGTTTAAATAAAAACGTCAAATTTAAGGATCAACAATGGATACCTCTATCACCTGCTTTCCAAAAAGTATCTGGAGTACCTGGTATACCAATGGGACACATTTCATTACTTAGAGGACATTCTGACACAGGAAAAACAACAGCTCTACTTGAGGCAGCAGTATCAGCTCAAAATATGGGAATACTTCCTGTATTTATTATTACTGAAATGAAATGGAATTGGGAACATGCAGCCCAAATGGGATTAGAAGTTAATTTAATTAAAGATGAAGATGGTGAAGTTGTAGACTATGAAGGTAATTTTATTTATGTTGATAGAGAAACTTTACATACTATTGAAGACGTAGCGGCATTTATTATGGATCTACAGAATGAGCAGAAAAAAGGTAATTTACCTTATGATCTAGCATTTTTCTGGGATTCAATTGGATCTATCCCTTGTGCAATGTCAGTTGAAAAACTGAAAAACAATAATGAATGGAATGCAGGAGCAATGTCAACACAATTTGGTAACACAGTTAATCAAAGTATTGTAATGTCTCGTAAAGAATCATCACCTTACACTAATACATTAATTGCAGTTAATAAAGTTTGGACAGCAAAAGCTGAATCACCAATGGGTCAACCAAAAATGATGAATAAAGGTGGGATGGCAATGTGGTATGATGCAACATTTGTAGTTACATTTGGGAATATTTCAAACGCTGGTACATCTAAAATTAAAGCAATTAAAGGTGGTATGCAAGTAGAATGGGGTAAAAGAACAAATTTACAAATTGATAAAAACCATGTTAATGGTATGCAATCAAGAGGTAAAATTGTTATGACAAACCATGGTTTTATTCAAGATACAGATAAGGACAAGAATGCTTATAAAAAAGAGCATGCTGATGAATGGTCTAAAATCTTAGGAGGAGGAACATTTAAGATTGTAGAAGATGAACAAGATGTAACCCCTGTACTTTACGACGTACAAGATTTATAAAATAAAACATGAAACATAAAGAATTATTTAGTCTACTGGACAGCGTCCAGGAGGATCAGGAAGAGACTATATCAAAAAAACATGACAGAGTATTAATTTTAGATGGTTTAAATCTATTTTTTAGAAACTTTGCTATGATGAATATGGTTAATCCTGATGGAGTTCACATTGGTGGGTTAGGTGGGTTCTTCCGTTCTTTAGGTGCTATGATTAGACAAACTAACCCAACTTCTGTTTATGTAGTATTCGATGGAGCAGGTTCAACTACCAACCGTAAGAATCTGCTCTCCGAATACAAAGGAACTAGAAATTTACAACGAATTACTAATTGGGAGGCATTTGATAATCTTGAAGAAGAACACGATTCTAAAATCGACCAAATAGTGCGTATAATTCAGTACTTAAAATTATTACCAGTTAAAACCACTATACTTGATAAAGTAGAAGCTGATGATATTATAGCGGTATTAGCTGAAAAGTTAGTAGAAAAACATAATTCAACATGTTTTATAGTATCTAGTGATAAGGATTTTTTACAATTAGTAACAGATAAAATTATTGTATATAGACCAATGGAAAAAGAATATTATACTCCAAAGGTAGTACAAGAAAAAATTGGAGTATTACCCTCAAATTTTATTTTACATAAAACATTATTAGGTGATAATTCAGATAATATCCAAGGTATTAAAGGTTTAGGAGCTAAGGGAATATTTAAAAAATTCCCCGAGTTAAAAACAGAAGAATTAACACTTCAAGATATTTTTGATATATCTGCTAGGAAGTTTAAAGAACATGTTGTATATTCACGCATAGTCCAAGAACAAGATAGAATTGAAACTAATTATAAAGTTATGGATCTAAGTGTTCCAATGATTGATGATAAAGGAAAAAAACATATAAATAATCTAATTACAGAAGATTTTCCTGATTTTAATCCTGAAATGTTTATTCAATTTTATAATGAAGATAAATTAGGAGGGATGATCAGAAATTTAGAAACATGGTTAAAAGATATATTTTCACAATTTAAAGGTTATAAAGATTGACACTAAATAGCATAAATCAATACGGACATGATTTTCAAATAAAGGTTTTATCATCTTTATTAACTCATAAAGAATTTTTAGTTAATATACATGATATAATATCTGATGAATATTTTGAAAACCCAGCTCAAAAATGGGCTATTAAAGAAATTTTAAAATATTATGATAAATACCATACTACCCCTTCATTAGATATTTTAAAAGTAGAATTATTAAAAGTTGATAATGAAGTTTTACAATTATCAATTAAAGAACAATTAAAATTAGCTTTTGTTACTTCTGATGAAGATTTAGAATACGTACAGGAAGAATTTACAAATTTTTGTAAAAATCAACAATTGAAAAAGGCCTTAATGTCATCTGTAGACTTATTAAAAGCGGGTGATTTTGATGGTATTCGTTTTTTAGTTGATAATGCATTAAAAGCAGGACAAGATAAAAATATAGGACATGAATATGTTAAAGACATTGAAGAACGTTATAGAGAAAATTCAAGATCAACTGTTCCAACCCCTTGGCCTAAAATTGATCAATTATTACAGGGTGGACTTGGAAATGGAGATTTTGGTCTCATATTTGGTAATCCAGGAGGTGGTAAATCTTGGTCATTAGTAGCTATAGGAGGACATGCAGTTAGATTAGGGTATAATGTACTTCATTATACACTTGAATTAGGTGAAGAATATGTTGGTAAAAGATATGACGCTTTTTTCACTAAAATACCAGTTAATAAAGTAGATTCACATAGAGATAAAATTGAAGACATAATACCTCAATTACCGGGTCAACTTATTATTAAAGAATACCCAACAGGAAGAGCATCAGTATCAACAATTGAGTCACATATTGCGAAAAGCACAAGTATGGGAGTTAAACCTGATTTAGTAATAATTGATTATGTAGATCTTCTTTCATCAAGAAAAACAAATAGGGAGCGTAAGGATGAAATTGATGATATTTATACAAGTACTAAAGGATTAGCAAGACAGTTAGACATACCTATTTGGTCTGTTTCTCAAGTTAATCGTGCAGGAGCACAGGATAAAGTTATCCAAGGTGATAAGGCAGCAGGGTCGTATGATAAAATTATGATAACTGATTTTTGCATGTCTTTATCTCGTAAAAAAGAAGATAAAGTTAATAATACAGGAAGATTCCATTTAATGAAAAACAGATATGGAATGGATGGAATTACTTTTGGTATTCAAGCTGATACTTCTACTGGTCACTTTGTTGTTAAAGATGAATATGTTGAAGGTGAAGAATCTGAAAATTTTGCACCTTCTTCGAAGTCTAATAAGTTTGACACTGATGTAGACACTTTTGATAAACAGTTATTACGTAAGAAATTTTTTGAATTAAACCCTTAAATAAATAAAAATGGCAAAAACATCATTATTACAAGAAAGAATAGTATATAAACCCTTCGAATACCCGGAGGCTTTTGATTTTTATATGAAACAACAACAAGCACATTGGCTTTGGACAGAAGTACCAATGATGGCGGATGTTAATGATTGGAAACAAAATCTATCAGAAACCGAAAAAAATATTATAGGTTCTATTCTTAAAGGATTTGCTCAAACCGAAACAGTAGTAAATGATTATTGGACACAATTAGTTACGAAATGGTTTAGAAAACCTGAAGTTATTGCAATGGCTGTAACTTTTGGTTGTTTTGAAACAATCCATGCTGAAGCTTATTCTTTATTAAATGAAGAATTAGGTTTGGATAATTTTGCTGAATTTTTAGAAGATGAAACAACAATGGCTAAAATTGAAGCATTAATGGATGTTAGAGATAGTCATGATGGTACTCCTGATTGGCATGAAAGAGCTAAATCATTAGCAATATTTTCAGCTTTTACAGAAGGAGTTAATTTATTTAGTTCGTTTGCTGTTTTATTATCATTTAAATTGCAAAATAAACTTAAAGGAGTAGGTCAAATAGTTGAATGGAGTATTAGAGATGAATCCTTACATTCAAATGCTGGGTGTTGGTTATTTAGAACATTACTAAAAGAACACCCAGAATATAACACTCCAGAATTAAAAGCTGATATTGAAAAAGCTGCTCATTTATCTTTAAAACTAGAATTAGATTTTATTGATAAGGTATATGAAATGGGAGATTTAGAAGGTTGTACTAAATATGATTTAGTATCTTTTATTAAACATAGAGTAAATACAAAAATGGGTGATTTAGGTTATGATCCCATAGTTAATGGTATTGATAAAGAGGCAGTACAAAGAATGAGTTGGTTTGATAATTTATCAGCTGGAAAACAACATACAGATTTTTTTGCAAATAGAGTTACTAATTATAGCAAAGGTGTTCAAAATTGGGATGCTGGATCATTATTTTAAGATATGGAAAATAACGCATTACAAGTAGATTATACAAATTGGGAAGCTGGAAAACAGTACCCTGAATGGATGGATGAAATCTCTTTAGCAACGGTATCAAAAGGATACTTATTACCTGGAGAAACAGTAAAAACAGCTTATAGGAGAGTAGCAAATGCAGCAGCAAATAGACTAAAAAAACCAGAATTATCAAATAAATTTTTTAAATTGTTTTGGAATGGTTGGGTTGGGTTAGCTTCACCTGTATTATCAAATATGGGAACTGATCGTGGTTTGCCTATTTCTTGTTTTGGTATTGATACACCCGATTCTATACGTGGAATTGGTTTAACTAACGCAGAACTAATGAAATTAACCGCATCTGGTGGGGGTGTAGGTATTTCATTATCTCGTATTAGAAAACGTGGAGAATACATCTCGGGTAATGGTAAAAGTGAAGGTGTAGTGCCTTGGGCTAAAATTTATGACTCAGCTATTATTGCTACTAATCAGGGTAATGTTCGTAGAGGGGCTGCTTCTGTTAATTTAGATATTAATCATGGTGATATTGATGAATTTTTGCAGATTAGAAGACCTAAAGGGGATCCAAATAGACAATGTTTAAATTTACACCAATGTGTAGTAGTAGATGATTTCTTTATGCGTAAATTAGAAGCAAGAGATCCTGATGCTTTAAATACCTGGGCAACTATCTTAAAGGCAAGAATGGAAACAGGTGAACCCTATGTAATGTATAAAGATAATGTTAATAAGGATAATCCTATTGCTTATAGATTAAATAATTTAGATGTAACAATGACTAATATTTGTTCTGAAATTACATTATTTACAGATGAAGAACATTCATTTATTTGTTGTTTATCTTCTATGAATTTAGCTAAATATGATGAATGGAAAGATACCGATTCAGTAGAATTAGCTACTTGGTTTTTAGATGGTGTAATGCAAGAATTTATTGATAAATCTAGTGGTAGAGAATCATTAAAAAGAACCCATAAACATGCTTCTAAAGGTAGAGCTTTAGGTTTAGGTGTAATGGGTTGGCATACATTTTTACAACAAAAAGGATTACCATTTAATTCTATAGCATCAACGGCTCACACCCATAATATTTTTTCAGGTATTAGAAACCAAGCTGAAAAAGCATCTATGGCATTAGCTCAAGAATATGGTGAACCACTTTGGTGTAGAGGCACTGGAATGAGAAATACACATTTACTAGCAGTAGCCCCTACAGTATCTAATTCTGTAATAACAGGTGGTATTTCTGCAGGTATTGAACCTTTACCAGCTAATGTTTATACATTTAATGGGGCTAAAGGTACTTTTATAAGAAAAAATAAAGTATTACAAGCTTTACTAGCTGAAAAGGGACAAGATAAAAATAAATGGTGGGATCAAATGTTACAAGATGGTGGTTCTACACAAAATCTCCCAGATAGCGTATTAACTCCTGACGAAAAAGAATTATTTTTAACATTTTCTGAAATAAATCAACTAGAACTTATACGTCAAGCTGCGATAAGGCAGCGATATATTGACCAAACACAATCTCTGAATCTTTCATTTGACCCTAATGATTCACCAAAATGGATAAATCAAGTGCACATGGAAGCATGGAAACTTGGGATAAAAACATTATATTACCTAAGAACTGATAGTGTGATAAAGGGTGATTTGGGTTCAAGAATGGCAGATTGTGTTTCTTGTGATGGATAGGCATATGTATCAGCTGGATATCCACCAAACTTCATAGTTGTTAGTTACATTTTGTTTAACTAAAATCATATATTTTATGGAAATTTTAACTAAGATTGGCTCTTGGGCCAACAAACTTACTGAGATAGGTATTTCAGTAATTGCACTCGGAGTAGTACTTGAAGTATTATTTGGCGGAGTAGGTATTCCCTTTTGGCAAGATATATCTGTAGTGGATAATATTATGGGAATACTTGGTAATCTAGATGGAAAAGGCCTATTAGGTCTAGTTGGTGCATTTGTACTGATCCATATACTAAAAAAATAGTGTAGAAGATTACAAATAAAGTTAAAAGGGATGTACTAGCATCCCTTTTTTTTATATTTATAATCAAATATTTAACAATAAATAATATGAAAAAATTATTGCTTTGGTTATGCCTAGTTTTACCTTATTTTGGCATAACCCAAGAGACGGCACCTGTCGCTTTTAGACTCGATACAGAGCAACTTAATGTTCCTAACCCAGACCAAATGAATGTATATATCCAAACCAGTGTTACTGGATGGACTGATATACCAATGGAAGATGTTGGAGGTAATGGAATTTACAGAAAAAATATTAATATAGGTTACCCAACAGATGAAAATGTAGAGGTATTTTATAGATTTAAGATAACATCTTTTGGTGATAATGGGCTACCCTGGACAGCATGGGAAGGAGGAAATGACTCTAATTTAGGAGACTGTGCTTTTCCTGCAGATAGTATAGGCCTTTCAGGAGGTATGGTAAGAGATGTACTAGTACCACAAGAATTAATAGATAATGGTACTTATGTAAATCCTTCAGGAGAATATAAATTAACTCATTGTTTTAATGAGTGTGGTAATCAACCATGTGAAGAAGAAACAACTCTAGTTGAATTTAAATTGGATATGAATGAATATCCTGATGAATATAACCAACCTTATGTAACGGGAGAATTTAGTAATTGGACTGATCAATATCCAATGGAAGATGAAGATGGTGATGGTATATGGGAATTAGGAATAGAACTTCCCGAAGGTACTTATTTATGGAAATTTATGTTAGATAATTGGGCAGACTCAGAATTACCAGCGGGTGTGACAGA
>Ga0181402_1000025_pt1 | contig 50147 bp, 61 predicted proteins | sample 25SPOviralmetaG_FD_130131 | JGI IMG/M metagenome (GOLD analysis project Ga0181402, IMG submission 130131) | Marine viral communities from the oligotrophic San Pedro Time Series (SPOT) site, San Pedro Channel, CA, USA - 25 SPOT_SRF_2011-08-17 | ecosystem: Environmental > Aquatic > Marine > Strait...
TATATTATCAGAGAGATTGCAAACTCTATGGATCTTGATCCTGACAAAGTTGCTAACTCAATGACAGACGCAGCTATACAAGCTGAGATCTTAAAGAAATTTCAAGCAGAAAATCCACCACCTGCTCCACCTCAAGCACAACCTGGACCACCTCCAGGAGCACAAGCACGAGATACACAGGGTTCTGGTGGAGGACAAGTAGGAACAGGATCTGTACCAACACCAGGTGAACCTGGATTTTCTGGTAATGTAGGTCAACAACAACGATGAAACATTTAAAATTATTGGTTAATAACCCTGATCTCTGGAATCCTTTTGACAGAGAATTAGAAAGACGATTGAATATAGTCCACATACAATTAGAACAAACTTTAAAAACTGAAGACATTTTCAGACTTCAAGGTGAAGCTAAAGCTTTACGAAGATTAAGACACTTAAGGGAAGAAGTGAATGGACCTGAATCAAACTGAAGAACCACGATTTACTGATAAAGAGATGGCTGAAGTAGACATACTACAGAGTGACCCTACCTCTGAGTATTACTACAATGATCCAGATAATGAAGAAGGTTTTTTAGATAAGGTTAAAAGAAAACTTGAACCCTACTCAGAGGACTTCAAAGGTTTCATTGAATACCTGTTCACACCTAGCAGACACTTTGGCACAGGTCAGTATTCTGAGGGTGGGCTAGAAACTCAAACAGATAACGCTTTTAGTAAAGCTATTTCTAAAAGACCTGGGTTTAGATCTCTTTCAGATGCTAAGGGTCAAGTATCTTCAGAAGAATTAAAGAAGGGGGTTGATAACGCAGCTACATACCTTCTTCCTTTTTATGAGTCAGGTGTAAATATATCTAACGTTGTAGAAGAATACATGAAGCCTGAGAGTGAACGTGATTACGATTATATAAAACAACAGTTCAATGAGGCAGGACAGGGTGCTGCTATTGAAGCAGGTATGATTTTACTAGGTGGTGTTGTCTTCAAGTATGGTGGACAGGGTATTAAAGCCCTCTACAACAAAGTAAAACAATACGAGGTCAATCCTGATGCAGTATCAGCATTTGGTGTAGGTGCTATCAGAAAGAAAGACACCTTTGAAGAAGTTATGACACCTGTCAAGGCTACAAGAAAAAAAGTAGAACAGTCAGGAGAAGCAGTCCTACGCCCCTCTGCAGACTTAGCTTCTGACCTTAACCCTAGACTAGCTAGAGCAATGTCTGCTGATACAGCAGGTAGTGTAATGCCAGGTCCAGGTAAATTCTTTAATCCTTCTAAACCAGGTTACAAGGGTGATAAATTTGTTGGTATGCTTAAGGATGCTGACATTGAATTAGACCTTGAGTTTGGTAATTATATTATGATGGGTAAAGGTAAACCCAAAGATGTATCTAACGAAACTTTTGAAAACTTGTTTATATCAGCAAGACCCTCTGAAAAGAAAACGAGTACCTCTAAAGCTTTTGACATAAAGAAACAAAGAAAAATTAAACCAGGTGAAGCTAACCCTAACGTACAAAACAAAGCTGTAGCTCGTGCTAATCTTTATGATGGACCTTCTTTATCTATAGAAGATATGAAGGCTAACTATCTAAGAAACACAAATAAGCCAGGAGTAGAGGTTCGTACTAATCTTTTACAACCTGGACAATTTAGTATGGTGACAGACGAAGGTAAGAGAGCCTTAGACCATCCCATTGTAGCTGTACAAAATATGGGGGGTTCTAATAAAAAACATTTTTATACTCTAGATGCTCAGTTTGTTGGACCTGTTCGTATGGATAGGTTAACTAAAACAGACAAAAAGACAGGTAAAGTTCCACAGCCTAACCTACGTCCTGTTACTGTAGGTGACGTGCAGCTAGGTGAGCAGATAGGCACTATTAGAATATCAACAAAAGTAACAGACAAGAATCCAAAAGGATATAATGATCACCCACTCTATGACTACATTGAGGTAGACGCTTCTAAGTCAGCCCCAGAGGACATGGGTTCAATTCCAAAATTTAACGAAGGTGGTGTAGCAATGAACGATCAAATGGAAATGGCCTTTATGAAACAGGGTGGTATTCAAGATGATGGTATGAACAAAGATCCTGTTTCTGGTAATCCAATTCCTCCTGGCTCTATGGCTACAGAAGTTCGTGACGATATTCCTGCTATGTTATCTGAGGGTGAATACGTAGTTCCTGCTGATGTTCTTAGATACTATGGTGTAAACTTTTTTGAAGACTTAAGAAGTAAAGCAAAAACAGGTTTACAAACTATGGAGTCAGATGGTAGAATAGGTGGGCAACCACTTTCTCCAGATCAAGTTCAGAGAAACATGCAAAACCCACCACAAGTAAATCAACCAACTCCTGCTCCTGTTAGAGCTAGTGCAGGTATGTATATGAATATGGGAACAGCATCTGGTCAACAAAACTTTGGTTTATCAGGCGATACATCTTTAGATAACATACCACAGTTTAATGCTCAAGATTATACAGTTGTAGGAGGTACAGCTTACAATCCACCATCTTCTAATGCACCTGCTCCACAAAGTATTACAACAACAAAAACATTTGTAAATGCAAACAATCCAAGTGATGTGAGGGTTATAGAATATCTAAATGGTAGTGTAAAAGATCCTAAGATGGCTAAGTATACACAACCTCCTTATTATGAACAAGGATCTCAAGCACTAGCTGATGCTATGAAATCTAATGATAACGATGATCCAGATCCACCTGAGACAGACCCAAAGCCTAAGTTTGGTGAAGGTGTTGACTGGACAGACCCAATGGCTTACGCAAAAGAACTTGTAGAAGGGCCAGATGGTTTACCAAAAATAATTGAAGGTTTATCTGTTTTTGCAGGGCCACTTGGAATGGCTGCTTCAGGTACAGCCAGTGCAGCAGTTGGACTTCAAAAAATAGCAAACCTACGTGCAACAGCTATCATAGCTGATGCTCAAGGTGATCAAGCAACTGTAGATTATATAAATGCAGAGCTTAATAAAATTACAGGAAAAAATTCTTCTTCTTATTTTGTGCAAGCACTTGAGAAGTCTGCAGCCCCTGGCACAGCTAAAGCTATAGAAGTTCTTGAAAGATTAAATATGAGATACAAAGAAAAAGATGGAAAATTTACTTTTACTGATAAAGACAGAGAGTATAATAATCTTAAGGATAGAGAGTCTGCAATTGATAAGCAACTATCTGATAATAAATCAGCAGCATCAGGATTTTTGAAAGAAGCAGAAACCTTTAAAGATTCAGATGCAGGTCAAGAAATGATAGACAAATCTTCTGACCCAGAAGACACAGCACAAAACTTAGAAGAAGTAATAGCAGGTTTAGAAAGTGGTGTTCAAACTGGTACAATTCAACTTAATAAAGGTGGACTAATGTCCAAAGGCAAAAAGAACAAAAAGTAATAATAAGGCTACCCAGGAATGGTTCCTGGCCCCAACATAAGGAGTACTTTAAATGCCTGAATTAGAAACTGTAGAAAAACCCAAGACAGCAGGTTTTGTAGATCGTGGGTTCAACCACTCTAAAAAACAAAAACGTATTGAAGAAGAAGAAGCAGAGATTGCTAGACTAGAGGCTGAAGCTCGTGGTGAAGAAGTTACTGAAAGTAAATCCAGTGGCAAAGATACTGAGGACACGAAAGTTCAAGCCACAGACGATTCCAAACAAGAAGAAACAAAAGAAGAAACTAAAGCACAAGAAGACGATTCTGACTTAAGTGCTGAAGAAAAATCTTTTAAGAAACGTTATGGTGACTTGCGTAGACATATGCAAGAAAAAGAAAAAGAGTGGAATGAAAGAATAACTTCTCTTGAAAAGAAAAAGACAAAAGAGAGTATTGTGCCACCAAAGTCTGCTGAAGATATTGAGAAGTGGGCTAAAGAATATCCAGACGTTGCAGGAATTGTTGAAGAGATTGCTTCACAAAAAGCAAAAGAAATGTTTAACAAAGCTGAGTCACGTCTAAAAGAATTAGATGAAGCTCACAGTGAAGCTTTGCGTATGAAAGCAGAGAACGTTATTCGTAAAACACATGATGATTTTGATGATCTAAGACAATCAGAGAATTTTCATAATTGGGCAGAAGAACAACCTAAGTGGGTTAAAGATGCACTATATGAAAATATGGATGATCCTGCATCAGTTATACGTGTAATTGATTTGTATAAAATAGATAATGGTATGACACTAGAAGCTAAGAGAGCTACAAAGAAAGCTGCAGCATCTACAGTCTCCAAAGGAACTCGTACTTCTATAGATGAGAAAGGTATACAAGGACAAATAAAAGAGTCTGATGTAGCCAAAATGTCTAATAAGGAGTTTGAGGAACGTCAGGATGAAATAAACGAAGCCATGCGTAATGGTAAGTTTGTTTATGACGTATCTGGTGCAGCCAGATAAATAGTTGACACTTTTAAAGTGTTACATATAACTACAGGTATCTGACATAGAGCCTCCCTCTGGGACTACCTCTATAGATACTTTTCATTAAAGTCTAAACTATAAAGAACTACCTGGACAAGTATAGGCCCAGTAGTATTTAGAGGCGCAATCTAAGTACTTACTGCACCCTAGAAAACGTGCAGCCTCTTTCAGATGTTTAAGCTTTTTCTTAAGCCAAATATCATGGAGGATTTAATCATGGCTTTTCAAACAGCAAGTGGCTATGGAAATTTGCCCAATGGGAACTTTTCTAGCGTCATTTATAGCAAAAAAGTACAGCTTGCTTTTCGCAAGAGTACAGTCGTTGGCGACATAACTAACTCTGATTTTTTTGGGGAGATTTCTGCCCAAGGAGATACAGTAAAAATTATCAAGGAGCCAGAAATTTCTGTGAACGCCTATGCTAGGGGTACACAGGTTTCAGCACAGGATCTTGATGACGAAGACTTTTCTCTAGTCGTAGATAAAGCGAACTACTATGCTTTTAAGATCGACGATATTGAGGAAGCGCACTCACATTCTAATTTCATGCAGCTTGCAACTGATCGTGCAGCATATCGTTTAGCTGATCAGCATGACCAAGAAGTTCTTGGTTATCTATCAGGTTACAAACAGTCTGCTCTACATTCAAAAGCAGGTGCAGTGAATGACGTAGTGAATGGAACTAAAGCAGTTACAACTGCAGGTTCTGACGAATTGTTGACATCAATGAAACTACGAAAAGATTCATTTGGCAACATCACAACTGGCTCTGCAGGGGATCATTCAATTCCTGTAGCAGCACGTCTACCTGGTGCAACAGCACTACCAACAGCAACTGTTTCTCCTGCGATGATTATCTCACGCATGAAACGTTTGATGGATCAACAACAAGTTGACTCACAAAATAGGTGGCTCGTTGTTGACCCTGTGTTCATGGAAATTTTATCAGACGAGGATTCTCGATATTTAAATTCTGACTATGGTGAATCAGGTGCACTACGTAATGGTCTAGTACTGAATAACATGCATGGTTTTAGAATGTATGTTTCCTCAAACCTTCCTGCAGTAGGAACAGGTTCAGGGACTTCAGGATCAGCCAACCAAAACACTAATTTTGGTGTTATTGTTGGTGGTCATGACTCAGCAGTAGCAACTGCAGAGCAGATCAGTAAGACTGAAACATATCGTGATCCAGATAGCTTTGCTGACATTGTGAGGGGAATGCACCTATATGGTCGCAAGATCCTACGTCCAGAAGCAATCGTCACTGCTAAATATAACGCAGCTTAGAGGGAGATTGACTTATGGCTACTTATGATATGACAGCAAAAGCAACTACTGGGGTTAACTCTGACAGTATTGCTGAGGCTAAATCACGTTTCCAATCAAATGGCATGTACATGCGAGAGGCTGTACTTGACTTTGACAAGATGACTGCTGCAGGTTGGACTGCTGCTAATGGTGACATCTTTCAACTACTAGAGATTCCTGCTGACACTATGGTGTTATTTGCAGGTGCTTACGTTGAAGCTGCTGCCAATGGCTCATCTCCAACTGTTGACATTGACTTTGCTGAAGGCGATGACATTGTTGATGGTGGCGCAATCGACTCAATTGGTTGGTTAGCATCAGGTACTAATGGTTCTGCTATGACCACTTCAGGTACTCTGACATTTACACAACACATAACAGCTACAGACACAGTTGACGTTAAGTTAATTGCTGCTTCTGCAGATGTTACATCTGGACGCATTCGTGTTGTCGCAGGTTGTTTAGATACAGGTATCTCTGGTCGAGTAAGACCAGTTGATGTAGATCGTGATCTACTAGCATAAATAAAACTTTAGGGGCAGGGCTACTTGCCCCTTTAGCTTATCTGAAGGATTTTTGTAATGGCTACCTATGTTGTACTAGTTAATGAACTACTACGTAGACTCAACGAAGTTACACTTGATGTAGCAGGAGATGGCTTTGGGACAGTACGTAACGTTCAGGCTTTAGCTAAAGATGCAATAAATAACTCCATTAGAAATATCTTACAGACAGGTCAAGAATGGCCTTTTTTAAAAACTACTCAAACACAAACCCTAGTAGCAGGAACTAGACAATACGATTTTCCTGCTGATTATTCTAGGGCAGACTGGCAAACGTTTTATATTAAAAAACTTACGTCTGTTGACAATTCACCTATGTCTCTTCCTACAATTAGTTACGAAGAATATATTCAAAGATACAGACACTATGATGATACAGGGGATCAAACAGGAATATCTGCACCCACCTTAATATATCAGACTGATGAGGCAAAGTTTGGGGTTACTCCTATCCCAGATCAAGCCTACGAAATAGAATATATTTATTACAAATTTCCTGCAGACTTATCTGCTTTTAGTGACACAGCAATAATACCAGATAGATTTAAACACGTTCTTATTGATGGCGCTATGATGTACATGATGAGGTTTAGATCTAACGATCAAAGTGCTGCTGTCCATCAAGGAAACTTTGAATCAGGTATAAAGTCAATGAGAAGAATACTTGTTGATGAACCTTTAAGAGTAAGATCAACAGTAGTTGATAGATTAAACTCTTCTAATCAGGTTTTAGGTAGAGTTCTCTAATGCCAGAAAATTTAGGATCTTTTAAAGTCTTTGCTCAAGGAGGGCTGAATACTAGTAGAGATGTTCTTTCTCAGGGTGAGACTGCACCTGGCTCTGCAATTACACTTATTAATTATGAACCTGCTGTTACTGGTGGTTACAGAAAGATAAATGGTTTTTCTAATGACTATGGCACAGTAACAGGAACAGGTAACGTTTTAGGTGTAGCAGTAGTTGATGGAATTAACGATGGCATCTTAGCTGCTCGTAAACCCTCATCAGGTAATAACTACTTACATAAATGGAATAACTCTAGTTCAGCCTGGGATGCTGTAACTACTTCAGGTTCACCTACAATGGTAGGCGTAACTAAAGTTAGATTTACAAAGTTTAATTTTGGTACTCAAAAAGTTGTAATGACAGATGGTATTAATCCTGCAGCTACTTATGATGGTTCAACCTATACTCAGATCACTCATGCTAGTGCTCCTACTGATCCAAAGTTTTCTGCTATATTCCAGAATCATTTATTTCTAGCAGGTGATCCTGCAGAAAAAACAAACCTTTACTTTAGTGCACCATTAGCAGAAACAGACTTTTCTAGTGGCAATGGTGCAGGAGTAATAAACGTAGGTTTTCCTGTAGTAGCTATAAAAACTTTTAGAGATCAACTCTACATTTTTGGTACGACTCATATTAAAAGATTAGAAGGAACTACTGCAGCTAACTTTGTTTTAAAAGAAGTTACAGACGATCTTGGATGTCTAGCCTCAGATAGTGTTATAGAAATTGGTGGTGACTTACTATTCTTATCACAAGATGGTCTACGTCCAATTTCAGGTACAGCAAAAATTGGTGACGTAAATTTAGAAACAGTATCAAAAAACATTCAATCTATTTTTACAGATATTGTTTTTAATATTGACCTTGAGGGTTTAAATGCAGTTGTAATTAGATCAAAAACACAGTTCAGATATTTCTTTGCTGCTGCAAATTCTCAAGGTATCGTAGGTGGTTTTAGACAAACACCAAATGGACTACAGTTTGAGTATGCCCAGTTACTAGGTATATCAGCTACTGCATCTGATAGTGGGTACATAGGTCAAAATGAATTTGTAATTCATGGAGATAGTACAGGTAAAGTTCACAGACAAGAACAGGGAAATGACTTTGATGGAACAGATATCCTTAGTGTTTATCAGACCCCTTTTCTTTATATGCAAGATCCAGAACAAAGAAAAATATTTTATACTGTAGCAACTTACTTACGTTCTGAGGGAGATAACGAGATTGTGATGTCTGTAGTATATGACTACGAAGATCCAAACTCGTTAAGTCCAACAAACTTTACTTTGAGTACTGAGGGTGCTGCAGCATACTACAATGAAGCTGCTTATAATAGTACAGCTATATTTGATGGTAATCCATCACCAGTACAACGTACAAATATTTCAGGTTCAGGTAAATCAGTTTCTTATAAATATGTTACAAATGATTCAAATGCTTCACACAGTATACAAGGCATAGTTGTGACGTTTGGCGTGGGGGATAGACTTTAAATGGCAGGTTATACAAGACAATCAGTAGCTGACATTATTGCTAATGCAGTCATTAAAGCTGCACCAGTAAACGCAGAATACAATGCTTTGCGAGATGCCTTTGCTGCAGCAACTGGACACAAACACGATGGTAGCACAGGAGAAGGTGCTAACGTTCCTCGTATAGCTGATGCTGATGCTCTAAACAGAGTTGTTATAGATACCTCAAATAACAGAATTAGTTTTTTTACTGAAGTATCTTCTGCTGCTGTAGAACAAATTAGGCTAGAGGATGGTGTCCTAAAACCTGTATCTGATGATGATATAGATCTTGGTGCATCAGGAGCAGAGTTTAAAGATCTGTATATTGATGGTGTAGGTTACATTGATTCTGTTGTCATCACAGGTGGTACAATTGATGGTGCAGTAATTGGTGGTACAACTCCTGCAGCAGGTAGTTTTACAACACTAGCTGCTTCTAGTAACGCCACTGTAGGTGGTACTTTTGCTGTTACAGGTACATCTGCTCTTTCAGGCACAGCAACTATTACATCTGCTGACATTAACTCAGGTGCTATGGATAACACCACGATTGGTGCTAATACTGCAGCAGCAGGTACGTTTACAGATCTTACAGCTTCAGGTACAACTACAATAACCACAGCAGACATTAATGGTGGAGCAATTGATGGTGTTACTATTGGTGGATCTTCTGCAGGTGCAGGTACATTTACAGATATAACAAGCACAGGATTAGCAACTCATGCTCAGGTCGATATTAATGGGGGTACTGTGGATGGCACAACAATTGGGGCTTCTGTTGCTGAAACAGGTAGCTTTACAACTGTTGCTACATCTGGTCAGGCGACACTGGCGACTGTTGATATTAATGGTGGTAATATTGATGGTACTATTATTGGGGCTAGTACACCTGCAGCCATAACAGGTACGACAGTTACAGGTACAAGTCTTGTAGGTGCATTAACAGGTAACGTTACAGGAAACGTAACAGGTAATGTTACTGGTGATGTAACAGGGGATTTAACAGGTAACGTAACTGCAGGTTCAGGCACATCATCATTTACTAATGTTACAGTCAATGGCACTCTAAATATGAATGCAGGTACAACTGCAACCATTACTAATCTTACAGCACCTAGTTCTGATTTAGACGCAGCAACAAAATTATATGTGGATACAGAGGTAGCTAACCTTGTAGACTCAGCACCTGGAACATTAAATACTTTAAACGAATTGGCTGCAGCATTGGGGGACGATGCAGATTTTGCCAACACAATTACAACAAGTATAGCAACCAAGTTGCCACTAGCAGGTGGTACAATGAGTGGTGCTATAGCTATGGCTACAGCTAAGATTACAGGGTTAGGTGATCCTAGTGCTGCACAAGATGCAGCCACAAAAAATTATGCTGACTCTACATTTTTAAGTTTATCTGGTGGCACTATGACAGGTGCTATAGCTATGGGTAATTCAAAGATTACTGGACTAGCTACACCAACATCTGCAAATGATGCTGTGAACAAAACGTATGTCGACACGATAACAGGATCTTTGCAGTCTGCACAAACTAACGCAACTGCTGCTGCTACCTCTGCTACTAATGCTGCAACAAGTGAAACAAATGCTGCAAACAGTGCTACTGCTGCAGCTTCTAGTGCAACCTCTGCAGCAGCTTCATTTGACCTATTTGATGACAGATTCCTTGGTGCTAAGTCATCTGCTCCTAGTGTAGACAATGATGGTGATGCTCTTCAGGTAGGAACTCTTTATTTTAATACTACCTCAAACTCTATGCAGGTATATGGTAATTCTGGTTTTACTGCTGCAGGTTCATCAGTAAATGGAACTTCAGATCGTAACTCCTACACAGCCACTGCAGGTCAAACAACGTTTGCAGCTACATACGATTCTGGTTACGTAGATGTATTCATGAATGGTTTGAAATTAAAAGATGGGACAGACTTTACAGCCACGTCAGGAACTACTATAGTACTTGCATCTGGTGCTACTGTTGGAGACATAATAGACATTGTTGCCTATGGTACATTTAGTCTAGCTGATCATTTATCACAAACACAATCTGATGCCAGATATTTACTAGAGTCAAACAACCTATCTGATTTAGATAGTGTATCTACAGCAAGAGCAAATCTTGGTGTAGCTATTGGGTCTGATGTACAGGCATACGATGTAGGTCTAACATCTATTGCAGGTTTAAATACATCTGCAGATAAAATGATCTACACTACTGGTTCAGATTCATATACTATAACTAGTTTAACATCTTTTGGTAGATCTCTAATTGATGACGCAGATGCTTCAGCAGCTAGAACAACTTTGGGTGTTGTAATAGGAACTAACGTACAAGCTTATGATGCGAACTTACCTACTTGGCCTTCAACTGTAGATGCTACAGAAGTAGGATACTTAAATAATCTAAGTGGTAATATTCAAAATCAGATTAACACTAAACAAAACGCATTTACTATAAATGTAGTTACCTCTAACACAACTGCAACAAAGGATAATCATTACTATTTAAATGGTGCAGGTATAACTTTAACCTTACCTAGTTCTCCTAGTGTAGGTGACGAAGTTAGAATATCTGAGGTAGCAAGTAGTACTGACAATATTATTGGTAGAGCAGGGTCTAACATTATGAGTGCTGCAGAGGATTTAACAATCGACACAGCTTACAAAGTTTTTCATTTAAGATACGTCAATGCCACTATTGGTTGGGCATTCTCATAAAGTAAGGGTACAAATATGGCTAATATATCAACATACTTTCCTTCAGGTGGCAGTGGAGCTTCAGGAGGAGGTATAGAAGGTACAAATAAATTTACCATTAAAGCAGGAGGTTCTTCTATACCTGCAGGTTGGCCTGTGTCTTATACTTTGGGTGATAAAACTATTGAAAAAACTCAAGGAGATCCCAACTCTCATACACTACCAACTTCTCATGGTGGGGTTAATGGTCATGGTATTATTCAAAACCCTGATGTTTTTAATTGTAGTAACCATTGTTATTGTTGTTATTTACATTGTGCAACCTCTGCGTGTAATGCATATGATGTAACAATGAGACTTGGACCTTTAAACTGGTTTAGACTTTCTAAATCAGGTTTAATGGCTTTTAAAAATAAAGCTTGTGCAGACGCAAATAACTGTACAGATGGTCTTGCTATACCTTGTTATGGTATGCAAAACATATGTTATGATGAAAGTAACTTATGTCTTACTGTTTTAAATACTGGTTTCGTAGTTGAGTGTGCTTGTACTAACAGTAATACAACAGTAAATTATTCTAGTTTTTGTTGGTGTCAAACACCTTCAGTTCCTTTTCATAGCTATACTTCTGTTGAATCTACTAAGTGTTGTTTTTCAGGAGGAAACTGTTGTTGTATATGTTGTTTTGCAGCAAACCCACAACCAGGCTATCCTTTTGTTATAGAAAATCTTAGATGTTGTGCACAGATAGGTTCGTCTAATTCTCAATGTAGAGTTGTATCTCAATCAACTAAAAATCCTTATGAAGCCATAAATGGCACGATGGTATTTAAAAGTTGTGATTGTGCTTACTGGTATGTTGCTATGCCAGTGTTGAGAAAAGCTTGCCAAAATACAACAGGTAGTTGTTGTGCATTTCTTGGAAAAAAATGTTACATGGCTCCTAGAGAAATGTGTGCAGGTGGACAAAGACATGGTATGATGTTTTGGAAATTTACAAAGTGTTCAGGAAAAGATGAGCTTTGCACTAACCCAAGTATTACTTGTGATCTTGCTCATGGATGTTGGGGTTTAGGAAACCTAACTAAAAATGGTAACTTGATGTATGGCGTTAAGTCTAAAGCTGTTTCAAGTATCTGTGCTAACTGTGACTGTTTGTGTGTTCTTTTAGCATGTGAGTTCTTTTTTGTAGAAGAGATGGATGGCAATGTATGTTTAAATCCTACTGCAGGTTGTATAGCTTCAACTAACAGAGAATTTAATTTTCAGTTTTGTAACGCATCTACTAACTCAAATTGTGGTACTATTTGTTCAGAAGGTGAAAGAAAACTATGGCCTATTACTGAAGATGCTAATGGTTGGGTTCTTTGGACAGAGCCAGTTCAACACGTATACTTTAGAAAAGGTAGCAATGGTAGAGCAGAAAAGAAGCATTGTGGTTCTTTTATGAGGGTAGGAGCTTTTAAACCTACAGGACAGGGTGCAGGTGTAATGTCTACTAACATTGTGTGCATGTGCCATAATGCTGCTACTGATGGTCAATTTTGTTTAGGTCTTTACAATGGTGTAACTGGTGCATGTAGTGGTGTTTTTACTAGGTGTGCATCTTTAGATAGACACTTTGCAGGTGACTGTGCTGCAGGACAGAACTTTGGTGACTATATGGTTATGCAAGATGACCACCCTGTTCTGGTTAAAGCCCATGCAATGCAGTCTGATGGTGGCGTACCTAAATGTTTTTTCTGTTGTAGCAACAGTGGCGTTAGAAACTTATGCTATGGGTTTCTTCCACAAGGAGCAGTTCATACAGGTTGCTACGACAGTGGGGAGTCAAAACAATTTTTGATACTATACCCCTTTTGGATAGGTGCAGAATGGACCAACTGTCAAACAAGGATTTGCTGTGGTTCTAATTTTCTAGGTGGCGAAAACGTTTGTTTTAAATTCTGTGTAAATAATTCAACAAATTGTATTTATCTTACAGGTTGTACAGGAAGTGTAACTAACATTACTTGTTTTAATACTACTTCCTGTAGCTCACATGGTTTTCCTGGACAAACTTGTATAATGCCTGGTGATTTATTTAAACATGTAGAAAAAAATCTAAGAGCAAGTTTTGTTGAAACAATGCTTTATGAGGTCAGACCAAGACCTATAACAACTCACTATCAACAAGGATACAATGTATCTTACTGTGGTCTTCTAATGCATGGTGATGTTTGTATTCCTAACCATGTATTACAATGTTGTGATTTTGCATGTTATAATTGTGGAGAGAGTAGAGGTGTAAATTGTTGCATGAGGACAATAGCAAGTCCTTTTGGTTGGCCTTCAAGTGTTTACTTGAACACAATGTCTCTTTGTCCTCAAAACTATACTTTCTTAAGTTGCCAGTGTATTGAAGTTTGTTTTGGAGCTAACTGTCAAACTTGTGCAGGTCAAACCTTTAATATAAGTTATCACTGTACTTCTCCAACAACTAAAATAAGACAAAACTTCCCTAGTGTTTCAGGTGGTAATCCAACTGTATTTGGTAGAGGTGCTAACCCATGTTGTATGTGTGTAGGTACACCAATATTTCCTTACGTGTATCTCTGTGAAGACAGTTGCCTATGTCACCAAAATGCTTTCTGTGTTTATACAAGATGTAGGGCTACAGGTGCTGTTACAGCATGTAACTTAGGTTGTTACTTTGGTACACTAACCTTTATGCCACAAGGGGCAGACGTTGTAGGTGCAAATTGTCATATCATATTCTGGAACTGTACATGTGCTGATGGCAGCACAAGATATGCAGTAGCAACTCAAGCAGCACAAAACAACAGTGCTACATGGATGGGATTTGCTTCAGAGGCAGGAAATGCAGGAGATGCAATATCTATTGCAACTCTTAATTCTGGGGCTGCACCATTACATGCTTGTTTAGGTGGCTCTTGTTTCTTGGGTAATGTTAGTGGTACTTGCTGTTTTAGATTACAGTGTCCTGTTGCAACAATACAAAACAATTGTTGTCCTACTATCTTATGTTGTTTTGCAGTTACTAACCCTCAAGTTGTATGTGGCTCATCAAAAGCTATGGGAGCATTCAGAAGTTGTGTTTGTATATCTTTTAACCCTGCAGATAACTGCTGTAAATTATATATTACCCCACAAGTAGACGTTTGTTAATAGGAGAAACAAATGAGTAAAGCAAGAGTATTAGCAGATTTAGTTGCAGCAGGAGGTGAGTTAGCTGATGGTGCAATTAGTGTATCAGAAATTGGTGATCTTACTGCTACTGCTGCTGAAATAAATAAGTTAGATGGAGTTACTGCAACAACTGCTGAGTTAAATAAACTAGCAGGACTTACAGCAAGTACATCTGAATTAAATGGAGTAGCAGGAGTAAACTCTTCTGTGCAAACACAAATAGATGCAAAAGCTCCTCTTGCTTCTCCTACCTTTACAGGTACAGGTACAATACCAACTGCAGTCGTAACTACACTTAGACTGGGTGGCTCTGATGTAACATCTAATGTTACTGGGCTTGGTACTGCATCTCAACTTAATGTTGGTACGAGTGCCAACAATATACCACAACTTAATGGATCAGCACAGCTACCTGCTGTAGATGGATCTCTACTAACTGGCATTAGTGCAGGTACTAGTGTTGGTAAAGCATACTATTTAGCTACAGCAATATAAAAGAGGTAAGATAAAATGTCAGGAACTTTAGGACAGGCAGTGATAGGAGCACACGAGTCTTGTAAAATATATACGAACTCTAGTGGCAATCCTGCTTCAATAACAATTCATGCTCAGGCAACAAGTGTTGATAACAATGCTTGCTTAAGCTTAAAGTATTCAGCTACAGATGCTTGTGTTTTGTGCAGCACTACAGTAAGTACTTTAGATGCTCCACCTACAAGTACAGGCAATATTTCAGTAAACAGTGGTGGAACTGCTCTTTGTGGGTTTACTAAGACTGAATCTGTCTGTGCTCTTGATAGGTCTTTTGCTTGGTGTGATGCAACAGATGGTGCATTATACAAAAGAAATAACTGTGTTTGTCTTTCATGTTGGTGTGCTATAGGGGCAGGTTTTGTTCAGCCCTCTAAAGCCTCTCATTTTGGTGCAGGTATACAGTGTAACCCAAAAAACAATATGCGTTGGTCTGGTATAAGTCAACAAATGCAAATGAACCATCCCTCCTTTATAGCAGGAGCAGGGGAAGCTTGGGAAAAATCTAGTTTTAATAACTATTTTGTTCCTTGTTGTGCAGTAGGGTGTCACACTTGTGCTGCCTGTGGTGCTTTTGTAAGATTTGGGCAGGAAACTGTTTGCTGTTGTCATGCGTTTTGTGGTAGTAGGGATTGTAAAAGAAGATTTTTCTATTGTGGTTTTATTTGTCATACTTCTTGTATGGAAGCAAATAACTGCTATGGATGTAGTCACGCATGGTATTCTCAAGACATATGGTCAAATGCAACACCTATTTTTGATATGGGTACTTCTGCTGCAGGAATGCATAGGCCAAGTCAATGTCAAGAATTTAGGGTGAGATTTATAAATGACCTTACTACTGGTTCATCAGCAATTGTAGGTGGTAGTCGTTGTTCAGGTCAACAAGTTAGTCAACAGTGTGACAGAGCACACTACCACGAGGAGTGCAACTGCAATGGTTGTTGCTGTTGTGCAGATTGGCAAATTGGTACACATGCCCATCATAAGTATGTGATGGCAGGATGTGACGTAGCTTTCTTTCCTGCTTCTTATACAACAGGTCCAACAGCAATTGTACAGTACCCTAACTCTAGTACTCAAGGTCATTCAGATGAATGCCAACTAACCAGGTTCTGTAGTATGAAGCAGTTTTGTTGTTTTGGACAGGATGCCAACTCATGTTGTAGTTTTTATCCTATGGTAGTTGCAATGAGTTCTTCAACAGTAAAGTGGTTATGGTACAATCCATATACTGACTGCAACTATTTTGAAGTTATGGGTACTTCTGCTGCACAAAATGCAACTTCACCTGCAGATGGAATATACTCTATTGACAGTGAATATTCACCTAATGGAGCAGGGTGTATTCATGGGGGAACATATTCTAGTTGTTGTAAACAATGTAAAACAATGGCAGATTGGATTACTGCAGGGTTTATTAAATGTGTTTCAGGAACTCCTACAGCTTGGAGTGAAAAATCATGCTACCTTGAAGTTTCAAGTCAACCTCAATTAGTTGCAAAATGTTGTTTTGCTATATGGAAACAATGTTTTACTTTTGGAGATATTTCAAGTGGTTGGAATGGTTGTATGATACAGTATAGATCTCCAGATCTAGTTACTTGGGAAAAAGTTACTACTGATCTTGTTGAAATAAATAATGTAGGCTCAGGAGATGCACTATGTACTAACATAATCCAAAACAATGGTGCAGACTTTTTCTTTAAAACTAATCATTACTTTAACGCAAGTAACTGTATTAATAATACAGGCACTCTTGAGTTTAAAACTTCAGCAAACAGAATAGAAAGAACAGGTATTGTACTTTCAAATTCTGATAAACTTTATGTCTCAAACAATAGTGGTACTCCTATAGCAGTACAAGTATGGGGGTATGACGAGTAATGTCTAGGTTTATTAAACTAGCAGGTCAAGCATCAGGAGGGGCTACAGTCCTTCCTGAGAATGCTTGTTTTACCACAGTAACATCTAAAGGATATAATTACTGTGACACTATTCAAGAAAGATCTGCATGTGTCTCTCCAGAAGTAGTGATAATGAATTGTCCAGACTTTACACCTACAACTTCAAATTTATTACTGTCACATAATTTTTTTAATTATTGTTGTATTTGTATGGACATGACTTTGGGTGGAACAGAAGGAACTAGTGGTTGTATGCCCTGTGTAAGACTTGTTTTTGATGGTGTACTAGAAGATTGTCAGCATGTTTATAGAACTATAAGAGTTTGTGGTGGGAATAACTATATGACTTGTTGTCACAATTGTTTGTTTGCAGGAATATGTCAGTTTCAAAGAGGTGGTTCTTTTAATATAGCTTTTTTTCCAATAACAACTACTAGAAATGCAACTAGTGCCACTGGTCCTACAGTAGGATTTAATGCCCAAGTAGCTCCAACTGCTGAAGGAAACACAGGGTCTGATACCTGTAGAATGATGTGGGGTTGTGGGTGGTTAAATAATTGTTTTCTTTGCTGTAGACCTCAATGGTGTGTGTTTAATGGTATTTGTATTACAGGTGGTTGTTTAAGTTGTAACTATTGTGGTATTCAAAGAAGCTTTAGAATAACAGGGCATCCAAAGCAAACAGAGGAGATGACATAAATGTGGGAACAAGTTATAACTTCTTCTAAAACTTATATGAGAGAAATTCCTGATCCAACAGAAGAAGAAATTGCAGCAGAAGCTGCTCACTTATTACAGGTTCAAAGTGATGCAGGTAGAGAGAAAAGAGATAATCTTCTAGTAGAGTCTGACTGGACTCAGGTTGTGGATTCTCCTTTAACAGACGAGAAGAAAGCTGAATGGGTTACTTATAGGGCAGCTTTACGAAATTTGCCTACAGACGAGGATTGGCCTGAACCAACTTGGCCTACACAACCCTCTTGAACTAATTAAAAAATTATTGTATAATAACGAGCACCCTTCATGGGTAATAATAATAATAAGAAAGAAGACTCGTGAAAAAACTATTTTTTATTGATGGGGGCGCAGGTCGTGCTATTGCATCTATACCTGCTTTCCTAAAGTATGTAAAGAAACATGAAGATTTTGCTATACTAGTACATGGATGGGATACTTTATACTGGGGTATTCCTGAACTACAAGACAAAGTATTTAACCCTGAACAAAAAGGTATCTTTGATCATGTAGTAAAACATGCTGAAGAAATAATATCACCTGAACCATATCGAGTTCCAGGATATTTTAAACAAGAACTATCTTTGGCAGAAGCCTTTGACGTTCTTATCAACAATACTAATGATCATTCTGATCTACAAGATCCTATCTTGAAGACTTCTAAAGCAGAAGAGTTAAATGCTGTGGGGATGATTGTTGATACTAAGAACCAACAAAAGAAGAATCATACTATTGTTATTCAACCTTTTGGACGTTCTGCACAAAAACACCCTGTTGGTGCTATCGTAGATGAGTCATCTCGTTCTCTTGATCCTCAAGCATATTTAAAGTTGGTCAAGAAATTATCTGCAAAATACAATCTTGTGTTAATGGCAGAGCAACAGTTTTATATGGAAGAGGATACATATACAGTAAAACCACAAGCTGATCTCAGAATGTGGACTGCTTTTATAGATGCTGCTGATTATTTTATAGGAGTAGATTCTGTAGGTCAGCACATGGCAAAGGCACTAGGTAAACCTGGTACTGTAATTGTTGGCTCTACTTTTGCAATCAACACAACTTATCCAAATTATTTTAACATTATTGAAAAGGAGGATGCTAAGAAATACTCACCTATACGTATATCTGGTCTTGAGGGTCACTTAGCTGATCGTATGAACGAAAGCCTCATGGACTTTAATGATGAAGAAATAAATAAAATTTATGCAAACATCGTAAAAGATATAGAAAAGAAGGTGAAGTAATGAATATCCTAGCAATCAATCCAGGGCATAATGGTTCTGCTGCTTTAGTAGTTGATGGTGAACTAAAGTTTTATATAGAGGAAGAAAGACTTTCTCGTAGTAAGTACGATGGTAATCCTTTTGTAGGAATAGTAGAAGCACTAAAGTATGGTGTAGACATTTTGGTTCTTGGTGGTACTTCAGAACAATTTCCACAGTTACCTTGGACAGGAGAAGATCCTTACTCTGGTTTTTTAAGGAAGTTTAACCCTAACCTGCAGATAGTAAACGTTGGAGGTGCTCATCACGTAGGTCATGCAGCAAATGCTTTTTATAACTCAGGTTTTGAACAGGCTGCAGCAGTTATTGTAGATGGGTCTGGTTCTCGTAGAGAGATAGAGGCTGATGAAAACTTTAAGAATCCAGGTTTTGAAACAGAGTCTATCTTTAACTGTGGCTATGAAGAGGGAATAAAACCTGTATTTACTTCTTATGGAGGTAACTACGATACCCAACGTATAATAACTGAAGATGTAGAAATGGATAGTGCTATAACAATAGTTAAAGCATATGAGGCTGTCTCAGACTATCTTGGTTTTGGTTACATTGAAGCAGGTAAGACAATGGGTCTTGCACCATATGGTAAAAGCAACGAGTTTATTCCTAGTCTGTTTTATAATGGTAGAGGTAACAAGAACGTATTTATTCCTAACTACCCTGCAGGTGCTTACGTAGATCACTCACGCCACCCTTTACTAGAACTAAAAGAAGACCCTAAAGGTTGGCATAGTGACCACACAAAGGTAACAGATGCAGCAAAAGATTTAGCTTGGGCTGTGCAAGATGAGACACAAACTCTTGTAGGAGACTTAATCGAAAAGTCTGTAGATAAAACAGGACACAAAAACATTGTTATATCAGGTGGTTATGGCCTTAACTGTGTAGCCAACTACTACTACAAGGAAAGGTTTCCTGATCTGAATATCTTTGTTGACCCTATCTCTCACGATGGTGGTACAGCAGTAGGGTTAGCCAAACTAATTCACTACGATAAGAACAAAGAGGATAAGACTATACGTCCTATGACTACTTTGTATCTTGGTCCTGAACGAAAAGAAGATTATGACTTTGGTGACATAGAGACTAAAGATGTAAAGACTGCTGATGTAGCAAAGCTAATAGCAGACAAAAACATTGTAGCTCTATTCCAAGGACGATCTGAGGCAGGACCACGAGCACTGGGTAATCGTTCTATACTGTATGATCCCACAGATCCTAATGGTAAAGACTTTGTAAACACAGTCAAAGGAAGAGAGTGGTTCAGACCTTTTGCAGGTTCAATGCTACAAGAAAACTTTGAAGAGTGGTTTGAAACTCGTGGTCTAGAAGAGTCACCATACATGATGTATGCTATGGACTTTAAGACTGACAAGCATGGTGAAGTTCCTGCAATCACGCACGTAGATGGTACATGTCGTATTCAGACTGTGACTAAAGAACAGAACCCTAGCTATTATTCCCTGATAAAAGAGTTTGATAAAATAACTGGTGTTCCTATTCTGTTTAACACAAGTTTTAATCTAGCAGGTCAGCCTCTAGTTGAGACTTTGCAAGATGCTATGGAGACTGTAAAGAACTCAGACATAAACTATCTATACTTACCAGACGTAGGTAAGCTAGTACATTATCCTTATAATGATAGTCTTGTTGAGGATATGGAGGAAGCTGCTTAAGGCAACCTATGAGCAAACTGAAGAAGATCATCAAACACTTTGGTCTTCTTTCTAAGTTTCTCTTTTGAGAATTTCTTGAGGTCTTCTTCAGTTTCTAATCCATGACCAGTACGAACAAGAATAGGTCTAGCACCTATACGTTCTGCAGCTTTAAGATCTGTCATCTTGTCACCAACATAAAAACCATTTTGTTTAAACCTATGCTTATCTAAAAATATTTCTTTCTCTGCTCTGTGAAACATACCTAAATTAGGTTTAGCAAAGCAATCACATTTCAGAGATGTTTCAGAATAGAACAAACCATCAATGGAGTAGATACCTGCATTACCAAAGACTTCCATCATACGTTGATGAACAGCCTCTACTTGGTCATGTGTCTGCTCCTTTTTTATAATACCCCCCTGATTGGTTAGTATAACTAGTTTATATCCTTTGAGTCTAATCATACGAATAGCTTCAAGAGAACCAGGGATAGGCTCCCAGTCGTTAGGATCAGAGATGTAACCCTTGTTTACATTTATTACACCATCACGATCCAAACCAACAATTGACTTAGGAAATACTTTAGGCCAATCACTAGGAACATTTTGCTGTTGAATCTGTTGTGGGTCTTGTTCTATTATATGTTTAAATCTAGACATGGTGTAATTTTAATTATGAAGAAGATATTTGTCAATGGAGCATTTGATGTAGTGCATTCAGGACACCTTGATCTGCTTGATTTTGCTAAGGGTTTAGGCACTCACCTGCTCGTAGCTATTGACACAGATAGGCGTATTGAGTATAACAAGGGGGAAGGAAGACCTTTCAATAAACTTAAGAATAGAAAACATTTAATTGGTTCGTTGAAACCTGTTACAAGCGTAGTAACATTTGACACAGACAATGATCTTCTTGCAATTCTTGAAAGGTACAGACCAGACATAATGGTTAAGGGTTCTGATTGGAGAGGAAAAAAGGTTATAGGGGAGGAGTACTGTAACAAGGTAGTATTCTACGAGAGAACCAATGGTCAATCAACAACAAAAACAATCGAAAATTTTATTACTAGGCGACAGTTGCTATGATGAATATCACACAGGAACTGTAACTCGAATAAGTCCTGAAGCTCCTGTACCTGTCTTTGATCTTACATCTACTGTTGTAAAAAGAGGTATGGCCTATAACGTCTACAATAACCTTGTTAACTTAGGTGCAAGAGTAGATGTCATAACAGACTACAAAGAGCGTAAGCACAGGTACGTAGAAGAAAAGACTGGTCAACAACTGCTTAGAGTAGACGAACAGATTAAGACTGAGCAGGTGGACACAGCAGACCAAAGTCTAGATGGTTACTCTGCAATTGTTATATCAGACTATAACAAAGGTTTTGTAGAAGAGGGTGACATAAAAAAACTTAGGGCAAAGTTTGATGGTCCTATTTTTGTAGATACAAAGAAAAAAGATTTAGCTCAGTTTGATGGGTGTTTTGTAAAGATAAATCAGTACGAATACGAAGAGGCTGAAAGCCTTACTAACGAATTAATAGTTACCTATGGCTCAAAGAAAGTCGAATATAAAAATAGGACTTACCTACCTCCAAGTGTAGAAACTCATGATGTGTGTGGTGCAGGAGATACTTTTCTCGCAGGTCTTGTATTCAAGTATTTAGATACTTATAGTATAGACCAGGCTATAAAGTTTGCAATGCAAGCAGCAGCCATAACTGTGCAACACAGGGGCGTATATGCCCCCAAAATAGAAGAGGTAGTTCATGAGACTTGAAGGTTTTGTTAAAAAAGGTTGGGGTTCAGAACTAATATGGGTAACAAATGACAAGTATTGTAGTAAGTTTTTATCTTTTAATTCTGGTGCTAAATTCTCTATGCACTTCCACAAGGATAAGGAAGAGAGTTGGTACGTTTTATCAGGCAAGTTTGAAGTGCATTGGATTGACACAGAAGACGCCACTGTTAACATTGAGTCCCTGGGTGAGGGCGATGCCTGGACGAATGCGACTCTTGTACCTCATCAGATCATTTGCTTAGAAGAGGGTACAATCCTAGAAGTATCTACCCCTGACTCTGTAGAAGATAATTACAGAGTAGGTAAGGGTGACAGTCAAGCATGAAAATACTAGTCACTGGTAACAAAGGGTTCATTGGTCAGAACATGGTCAATGCCCTAAAAGATAAACATCAGATTTCTACTTACGAGTATGGTAATCAGTACCCAATACTGGATGGTCTTGACTGGGTAATACACTTAGGAGCAGTAAGCTCTACTACAGAGAAAGACATACGTAAAATAACAGTACAGAATATTGAGTCCTCTATTTATTTATTTGAAGACTGTATAGATAGGGGTATCAACTTTCAGTTTGCTAGTAGTGCATCAGTATATGGGTTAGATCCTTGTGGCTTTAAAGAGACTGCAGTTCTAGATCCTCTCAATCACTACGCTAGAAGCAAGGCTATATTTGAAAACTATATTAAGTATAGAAAAGCTCCCATCATCACTCAAGTATTCAGATACTTTAATGTGTATGGTCCTCATGAGGAGCACAAGGAAGAACAGGCAAGTCCACATACTAAGTTTAGAAAGCAAGCAAAAGAAACTGGAAAGATAAAACTATTCAAGAACTCAGAATATTTTTACAGGGATTTTATTCACGTAGACAAGATTATAGAGTATCATCAAAAGTTTTTCTCTATAGAAAAGTCAGGTGTCTGGAACGTGGGTACAGGTTTTGAAAGAAGTTTTTACGAGGTTGCTCTAGATATATGTAAAGAAACAGGTGCAACTATTGAGTGGATAGACATGCCAGAAGAATTAAAAGAAAGTTATCAGAGTTTTACTAGAGCAGACACAGTCAATCTCTGGCAAACGCTATCACTAAGGTAAGGTATAAAAATGGCAGAAGAAGTCGATAACACAGAAACAGTATCAGCAGGAATACCAGATTGGGTAGATCCTAACTATGCTTATGATCCTGCTAATCCACGTAAACCTAACATGCGTGAAATGATGAAAGCTATATCAGGATCTACTCCTGAAGAATTATATTCTAATCCAGGTTCAAATGCACAAAGTATCATACAACAAGCGAGTGAACTTTTGTATGGTGTTGTAGGTTCTAATCAAGATACTCGTGATTTTTCTAATATAAGTAGCAGTGATATGCTTAAGGAAACATTAGCTGCTACAGAAAAAATGTATAAACCTTCTGTTGTTCAACTGGGTGACGATAATAATTTTGGTATTGTAACTAGTGATGGTGTTATTTTAAGGGGTGGCTATAGAAGCTATGAACAAGCTTTATCACAAGCACAAGATTCATTTGGTTTAGGCTCTAGTTTTAATACAACCTCAGAAATACCAGAAGGTATGTCTGAAGAGCAAGTTAGTGCTGTAGTTAATCTGGCAGATGGCATGTTCTTATCTCAAACTACTGGTATTGATCAGAACGTAATAAATGAATTAAAGGTAGCAGCAGGTTTAAGTGCTGATACTCCTCTCGTTGATGTGGGAGATGGAACAGAAAGCGTTCAAAAACTTTTAACTCAGTATGGATATAATGTAGGTAGTTCTAATTTCTATGGTGGATCTACATTAGGTGGCCCAAAAGATGCAGGTGCTGCAGCATTCTTTGATGCTTATAAAAATGCTGTTTATAATGGATATATGGAAAGCACTACAGAAAATATTAAAAACTTAGGTGGCAAGATTGATCCTCGAACTGGTGAAGAATATAGGTTCATGACAAATGACAACATTGCTAACCAAGTACTAATACAAAACTTGTTAAAAGAAACAGATGAAGAAACAATAGCACTTAAACCTGTTGGTGATTTTGATGGCATATATGATAAAAAATATTTACAGCAAGAAAAAGTTGCAGGAGGTCAGTATGGTGTAAATATTACAGGTGATTTATATAACTCATTACAATGGTCGCCTTTTGGTTCTAAAATAATTCCTCAGACTGAGACTAGTACTTCACAAGATACAGGTCAAGATACAGGTCAAGTTACTGTTAACGATAATACAAACGTTGAATCTGGGGATCAGAGCAATCAAGCAGGAAGTAGTGCAGCTAATGTAGGATATATAACTAATCCTTTTAATTCTTCAAACACAGGTACAACTGTTCCTGAATCAAGTGGAACAACTCAAACACAGATACCTACTTTTGAACAAGGTCTAGCAAATCAAGAGTCTAGTTATATAAATAGAGATGATCAGAATAGTCAGTTCTTTCAACCTCAAACTTTACAGGAACAAACTACAGCAGGTATGGCCCCTGCTTTTGAAAACAAGTTATACAAAAATAATTTTGGTATGACCATGTATATACAATTTATGAATGGTCAAGCTATGCAACCAATTCCCCCAGGATACTTTCCTGTAGCAGCACAAGCACAGAACCAAGGTGGTGTAGTACAAAGCTACAATACAGGGGGAGGGGTTAACCCACCACTTAACTATAAACCTGGTGGCAATATTGTACAGGAAGGTGATCAATATAAAATAAAGTATCCTAATGGAACTTTTTCTCAAGGATATGCTACACAAGAAAATGCACAAGCTGCTAACAGTATGGCTTTAACAAATCTTGGTCTTCCTTTATATGATCAATATCTACAGCAGCAGGGGGTAAACCCTGACCTTCCTGGTTATGATGCCCAGATGTACATTGACGCTTTTAATTCTTATGTTGCTGATCCAAATACTTTAACTTCTATTAATGCTCAGAAAGCTGCTGATGAAGCTGCTAAGAATCCAGTAAAATCAACCATAAATGAAAACTATGATACTTCTCAGCAGCAAGTCACTAAAGATGATTTAGCTCAGTATCAAAGAAACTTAACAGCACAAGCTTATGGAGCACCAGGAGGTGCTGTAGCTGCTGCCCCTACATCTTATATAGATCCAAATACTTATGGCTCTGTAATTGAATCTACTGCAGGTCAAGCTATGGGAGTAGCACCTATAGTTAGAAAAGATGAGATAGCTCAGATGGGTACTGGTGTTATTGCTGATACACCAGGCGCAACAACTAAAGGATCTTATACTGCAGATGCGTCTTACTCTGACGTTAAGAATGCTCTTCCAACTTTAAGTCCTGCTGCAAATCTAGGTACACCTACTAGACAAATAACTGCTCAACAACAAGTGGGTTCTTCTATCAAAGGAATGGAAGGAGCAGAAGCTGATTCAATAGATGTAGTTAATCGTCCTCTAAGAACTCAAAGAATAGGGGAAATAATAGATGGTTCTGCTGTAGATCAGAATAGAGTGGGGCAAGCTTTTGGTTCTGGTGAAATACAAGCTGCTTCAATACAAGGAGAACTAGCTAACCTTATGTCTCAATTTGAGGGTGGTAACACACCTGCATGGGCTGCAGGTTCTATGCGTAGAGCTACTGCAGTAATGGCAGAGAGAGGTCTTGGTGCTTCTAGTATGGCAGGTCAAGCTATTATACAAGCTGCTATGGAAGCTGCATTACCTATTGCTCAGATTGATACAGCTAATAAACAACAAGTAGCTATGATGAAAGCAGAGCAACGTGCTAAATTTTTAGGAATAGAGTTTGACCAGGCATTCCAAGCTAAAGTACAAAATGCTGCTACCATATCTGAAATTGCTAACCTAGATTTTAATGCACAACAACAGGTAGCTTTAGAAAATTCTCGTGCTGCTAACACTATGGAATTGCAAAACTTAAATAATGATCAAGCTATTATAATGGCAGAAGCTGCAGCCTTATCACAAATAGACATATCTAATCTAAACAATAGACAGCAAGCACAAGTGCAGAACGCTCAAAATTTTTTACAAGTAGATATGGCTGACTTATCTAATGACCAACAAGTAGCATTGTTTAAAAATCAATCTCTTATTAATTCTATTATGTCTGATCAAGCTGCAGAGAATGCTTCAAAACAATTTAATGCTACATCAGAAAATCAAACAAACCAATTCTTTGCAAATCTTAAGGCTTCAATCAATCAGTTTAATGCTGCACAACTTAATGCAATGCAACAGTTCAACGCTGATGAAACAAATGCTTTGTTAGAATTTAATTCTTCTATTCAAAATCAAAGAGAAATATTTAATGCTCAAAACTATCTAGCTGTAGCACAGGCTAACGCAGCCTGGAGACAAAATCTTGCTACAATAAATACCTCTTCCTCTAATGAAGCTAATATGGATTATGCTCAAACTGTAAATGCTTTAACATTAAAGTCTCTTGATGAGATATGGCAAAGAGAAAGAGATATAATGGATTACAGTTTTACTCAAAGTGAAAATGCTGCTGATCGTGCATTAAGTATTTTACTAGGAGATAAACAACTTGAAGCTATAAGAGAGCAGATAGATGCAGAAGAACAAGCTGCTGTAGGAAGTCTTCTCACAAAGATATTTTTTAGTTCCCCTGCCACTAGCTTATTTAATACATAAGGTATATAAAATGATTAATGCAAAGATTTATCTTTATAGTATTTTTTCTTGGGAGTTTTACAATGAGTTATAAACTTGCTCCTAAGAGTGAGGACAGTGTTCTTAAAGCGTCTGAAAGGGTTGCAAAGTTAAGGACAAAGTATTCTGTTTCTTCTGGTAAATCTCAAGCTCAAAAAGCTTTGGGGGGTATACCCAATAAACTAAAACCAAAAGCAAGACCTAAAGATCCTCTAGATACTATGACAGACTATAGGTCTGCACTAAGAAATAGTAGTGAATCATTGTTTGCAAACATGATGAAGACAAAACCTAGATCTGTTTCTCAAGGATCTATCGTAGAGGAAGATGGAACTGAGTTGTCATATCCTGAAAAGGCTCAAGGTTCTTTAAGTAGTCTTGCTATTAATCAAATAGAAAAAATGTCTGAGAAGTATGGCATACCTTCAAATGAATTTTATAGAATTATACAGGGTGAAAGTAGTATGGATACCAAAGCAATAAACCCTGAGAGTAAAGCTGTAACACTCGTACAGTTTATTCCTACACAATTTCAAAAAGGTGGGGTGTTTGAGGATAAAGGTATAACTGCTAAACAAGCAAGTGATATGAGTGACGTGAAACAATTAGAACTTTATGAAGAATACTTAGACTACTGGGGCTACGATGGAAGTGTACCATTGGCTATACTTCAAGCTGCTCCAAACAAACTAGACGATGTTAAAAATAATCCTGATACTGTTATCTATAAGAAAGGATCTAAAGCTTGGAAGCAAAATCCTAACTGGAGAACAGAAGGAGATGGAGATATAACAGGTCAGTCTGTTATGGATTATTTTGAGAGAGTGAGTAGATAGTAATGATAGATCCTAAAGCACAACAAAAAATGAATCCTATGGCTAGACCCATATATAATCAAAAGATGCCAGGACAGATGGCTAATATGAAACCCACTGCACCTGCTGCGAGAAGACCTGCAGCACCTGCACCTGCAGCTAAACCTAGACCTAGACCTAAAGCACAACCTAAAACATTTGACAGACCTATACCTGGGCAGTCTCTTACTGTTGAGCCAAAGAATAGACCTTATGAAAGACCACCAGAAATTACAGATCCTGAAGAAGCTTTACGCTACCACGTAACCAGGCTGACTGATCCAGAGATACTAGACAATGTAGTTTTAGTTGTACAAAAAGAAGTTCCTGTTAAAGATCTAGTAGAGGGTATCATGAGGGGTGCAGTATCTGAGGGTATTCACACAATTGATACTAGTTTAATTATATCTCCTACAGTTCACGAGTTTATAGAAGTGGCTTTAGATGAACTGCAAGTTCCTTACAAGAGTGGCTTTGAAAATAATGATGAAGATAAAAAACAATTATCTGTTTTAAAAAATATGGTACGTAAGTCTAATAAGAAAAAAAGTGTAGTGAAGAATGCTCCAAGAGCAGAGGAAACTGCGCAAATAGAAATGGATCTTGGTGAGCCAAAGGCTGAACCTAAAGGTCTTATGGCGAGGGCATAGTAATGAGTTTTGTTAAAGGTGTTGTTGAAGAACTTAATCGTCAAGAAGATTTACGAATAAGGGCTGATGAGTTTATGCAAACTCAACTTTCAAAACTTAAAGACATGGTTCTTCCTGACATCATGGAACGTATTAATGCTAGAACAGATTCTGCAAAAGAAAGAACTGCCAGGATTGATACTGCTATTGAAATGGGTTTTACAAAACGAGTGGCAACTGCATTAGAAATGACTGGTCAACTTAATTTCCAACTAGCTAAGATAGTGGATGGTAAAGATAGGATAGACCCTGATTATATCACAACATTAAACGTAGGTCTTGAGAAAAGAATAGATGATGATGTTGAATTATCAAAGGCTGTTGGTATTGGATTGTCTGGAGACTTAACTAATTCTGAGGGACAAACACAAGCTATGTTGAATGCTTACAATGCTACAGACAGAGAAGATTTTGATAATGCTTTAGCTAATTTAATGTCTTATACAGGTGGTGTTGCATCACCAAAAATAGATAAACCTTTTGATATTACTGCAACAAAAGGGTACAAGATAAGTCTTTCTGATCAAAATAATATTAAAAAACAAGTAGGTGATACACTTCACATTATGTTTAATGATTACTTTAGTTATAATCAGGAGATGGAAAGATTTGTTATCAATCCTAATAAAGAAGGATCAGATAAAGTAGAAAATCTTATGACTGATTTAGAACAGAAGGCTACAGAGTTAGCAGAAAGTCCTTTCAATACTTTGTCACCAGTCAATGCAGTGTTTGAGGTTGTTAATAAAATTAGACCTGCCAATGGTTTAGATGTAGATATAATAAATGATAACTTAGATGAATCATTTACAAACCCACAGTTTACTTGGGATAGATACAGATGATGAGCTACCTACAGGAGGCTGAAGAAAAAGATTTTATGGATCTAGTTGGAAATTCTGAGTTCGATCAAGACTTAAAAAATTTCTTTCAAGGTGGTCGTTATAATTATTCAGATGAAGAAGTAAAAGACACTAAGTCTCTTGCTAGAGATTTCGTACAGCACATGAGATGGCAGAGTATGAATGAGGTCACTGCAGCATTTGATTTACTTTACATTCAAAAGAATGACAAAGAGGTTTCTGTAGAGGGTCAAGAATCTTTTGCTAAACTAATGCAAGCAATGGATGTAACAGGTGGTGGAGGCACAGGAAAACTAGCAGGTGCTTGGGATTATGCAACTGCAGGTATCTTCTCTCCTTCAACTGGTGTAACTCTTGCTACTTTTGGTTTTGGAGTAGGAACTAAAATTGCAGCAAAGGCAGCATCCAAAGCAACTCAGATGAGCATTAGAAAGTATGCTCAAGAAATGTTGGAAAGGGGTATAACAAAGAAAACCCTTAAAGAAAATTTAAAGAAAACATCTATTACCAAAGGATTTCTAAAAGGAAGTGCAGGTGCTGTTGCCACTGAAACTCCATTCTCTTTAGTGGGTGCATACTCAAGAGGTGAGACTAGAGAAAAGGCTTATGGTAAAGAATATACAGGGATGGATCTTTTAGTTGATACTGCAGTGGACACAGCAATAGCTGTACCTCTTGGTGGATTTGGTGGAGCTTGGAATCAGAGTACAAAAAACAAAGCTATGGATGTTTTGGTTGATCAAGCAGAGAAAGCAAGAGTACAAGCTAAACAAGCAGCTAAACTTGCTCTATCAAAGTTAAGTAGTAGTAACATATCTCCTGGTGACTTGAGTGATGTTACAAGTAACGTTGTAGATATGGCAGCTATACTGAGAGCAAGAGAAGCAGGAGTTCCTCTTTCAAAACTTTCAGAAGATAAAGTTCAAATGGGTCAAGAAATATTTAATAATTTTCTAGATCCTAACTACAATGGTATGATAGCTCCTGGTCTAGATATGAATACAATCAGAGGTATTGCTGCTGCCAGTATAGAACTAAAAGAAAAATTAAATTTAAAGCCAGGCCAAAGAATAACAGAGGCTGTAGCAGATGGTCTTGCTAAAGGAGATATCACTTCTGATACAATTACTCAGATAAGAAAAACATACAATCTTTCTGCTGAAGAGTTGTCATACGTGTGGATGGCAGAGCTTTCTAAAGCAGGTTCTACTCTAGCTGAAGGCTCTAAGATACGAAGGGCAGTGCAAGAAAATATTGATATACTAAATAGCAGAGGAGCATCTGTATTTACAGGTGATCAAACTTTAAAGATAGTTAGAGAAGCTGAAGGTGGTGGCTTGTTAAGAAAAGGGTATGGGGGTTTACAAGATCTAGACTCTACCAGAATTGCTTTTATGACTTCTCAGCTTGGTACAACTATAGCTAACGTTGCAACAGGTACTGGAAATACTATTATAGATATGTCAGATGCTTTTTGGACAGACGTTTTAAATAGTACTGTTGGGGTTCGTGGCGCTGATGGTAAAGTAACTAGAAGATGGACTGGAAAAACTCTATCTGTAATGAAAGGCTTTACTACTAACAGAGTAGAAGCAGAAGTTTTGGGAGCTATGTTGCTTGAGGATTCTCCTGAACAATTTGCTAGTTTATTTTATGAATCACAAAGAATTGGAGATGTAAGTCAATCATCAAGTTTTCTGAACAGAGGGGCTAGGTTTGTTAACACATTAAACATGGCTACTGATTCAGTGTTTAAACAAGGTGCATTCTATGGTGCTGTTGACAGGAAACTAAGAGAATTAAACAACCCTGCCCTTGGCTCTAATTTTAAAGAGTACTTAGAATTACACACAGATCTAGACGCTTTAAGATCTTCTGGTATTTTATCTGAAGCTACAGACTACGCCAAGAGATTTACTTTTCAAAGAGGGTTTGAAGGTGATAACTCTTTATTTGGTAAGGGTGCTCAAGAAATACAGAGGCTACACAAACAATTACCTTTTGTAGTTTCTTCAGGTTTAGACATGCCATTTCCAAGATACATTGCAAATCATTTGGAATACATAAACGACTATACGCCCATTGGGATTGTAACAGGTGGCTTAGATCAACTCGAAAAACTAACTTACAAAACAGGTAAAGAAAATCTTACTCTTGTTGGTGACGTGTTTAAAACAGGGACAGATAGAACAGCACGTCAAATGACTGGCGCTATGCTTACAATGGGTGGCGTCTGGGCTGCTGCAGAAAAACAAGGCGAGATAGATTATAGTAAGTTTGATATAACTGGAACTGGTGCAGAGACAGATGTTGGTCGTGTCGCAGGACCTTGGGCTGCTAACCTTTTGATTGGTGACTGGATCTACAGGTCAGGTGTTCTTGGGAGTTCACTGGAGGGTATGGGTTATACTATTCCAGAGTCTATGCCAACTTTAGATAACCCTTTACCTTTTGGAGAGAAAGCTAAAAAAGATTTATCAGATGTGTTGGGTGGTATGACTGATCTTGGTTTTGATCCTGGTCTAGTTGGAGCTATGGTAACATCTATTGCAAAAGGTAAGTGGGATGAGGACGCTCAGAAAAAAGCAGGAGATATAATATCTACGTTTACTTATCCTGCTACGATTGCTAGAGATGTTCAAGGACAACTCTATGGTCCATCAAGAGGATCTCCATATAGTAGAGATGCTAGAGGTGGAGACACAAGTGAAGATGGGAATGTATCACTCATAGGTGAAAGGAACTTTTTTGGAGATATGTTTAAGAGCCAGGTAACTCTAAATCAAATGACTAGATTTATAATAGATACTCCTGCTTTTAGCATTACCCAATCAAACAGAAATGAAAATGGAATAGATTTAAAAAAATATAATATATTTAATCCAACTCCAGTTGGGGGGTGGAATCCTATAACTAAACAGTTTGGTTTTACAGAAGAACCTCCTTCAACAGGAATCCAAAAAGAATTAAATAAGCTAGGAATACCTGAGTATACTCTTTATGGAAAAAGTAAAATTGAGAACCCTGCAGTAGACTATGCAGTGAACAAGTTCTTAGCAGTAGGCTATGGCAAAGAGTATCCATCGTTGGCTGAGAGGTTTGATGAGTGGAGATCTACAACTAAGTTGCCTTTAAAAAATCCAGAGTTTGCAGGACAAACTTACGATGAGCTAACTGACAACCAAGCAAAGAAAGAAGCCCTGGTAGATTTTTTTGTAAACCCTATTGTTCAAGAGACAGAAGAACAAATGACAGAAGCTTTTAATGTGATGTACGAGAAGGGTCCAGGGAGGACAAGAGCAGCAGGTTTTGTTAGGAACGTATACTTGTTAGAACAAGCTGAGTTAGAAGCATCTGGTATCTCAACATTTGATGATGCAGTTATGTTGATGACTCAAAACGAACCAGAGAAATACAACACTGCTCTTGAATTTTTACAAGACTCTTCAGACATCGAAGAAGAAATGGATAATAGAATGAGATTGATAAAGTTTGTAAGAGAAAATTATAAAGACAAGAAGACAGAAGTTCCTCCTGTAAAAATAAATTCTCCTATTCCTGTGCCAATAGATGATTAAAAAAACCCCCAGTTAATTCCTGGGGGTTTAGTTTAAGACGATTTATCTTTATTCTTTTTATAGTCAAGCATCAGACAGGAATAACAGAATGCTTGATTAATGATCTCGTCTGATCGTAAGTACTTCCCAGATGCTGCTAGTAAACCTGACAGTGCTGCACCTGCAAAGTAATCCCTAGTTGATACATCATCACTAGGAATCTCTTCTTTGATAAACTCTTGGGCTTCTTGCTCAAGGGTTTTCTTTTTTGTGGGCTTACTCATTCTCTTCTTCAGCCCTCTCTATTAAAAACTCTATGTTCTGTATGGCTTTCTCTAGATCCTGGATGCCACCCTTAGTACGCCAACGAGAGACATACTTAACAACGTTACCTTCACAGAAGTCTAGTTCATTGGCTAAGATATAATCAATAGGCTCTATAGCTAAGTTCTGGTAGTGTGTGCCACCAACCTGCTTTCGTTTATCAGTCATACTTCCACCACATGTTTCGCATATTCTTTAACGTAGTCCAAGGGAAGGATAGTAATAAGATCTTCTTTCCCTGGGCGAGAGTACAAACAGAAGTTACCCTTGTTCTTGTAGGAACACCTGGTTCTTAGGTCATCAATAATATCTTCAGGATCTATCAGGTAATAAGAATCCTCAGACCTAACAGCTATCATTCGTTCTATGCCATTAGGTACGCCCCAACCCTGTTGAGATTTATTATCAGGTGGACGCTTAACTGTTTTTAATTCCCACCAGATTGTGAAGTCCACTGGTCCTTTGTGAGACCTACGTTTACCAGACTTAACATCTACCTTTCCAAATTCTTTATCAAGAACATCCCAGTGTTCGTTAACATCTTCTTCAAAGTTAGCCTTACGAATAAAATTATCACCTCTTAGTCTAATAAACTCTTGCTCTGCTTCATTGCCTTGAGCCATATTTCTTTTTTTAATTTCAGATTTCACTTGCCTTGTCCTCTGTATGGTTTTGTTGACCTGCGTTTATGTTTATTCATAGAACCAAATTTAATTGAAGAGATCCTCTTTGACTGAGAAGTTTTCTTTTTTGTAGGCTGATGAGACTTGGCTGCTACTCCTACAATCTGTACCTTAGCCATGATGTTTTCTCCACTTGAGTTCTGCAAGCAACATTGTCTGCTCGTAGTCAGACATTATCATCCAATTTCTTATTTCGTCAATAGTTCTTTTACACCCTGTGCAAAATCCTTCATCATCTATCTCACAAACTTTGATGCAGGGTGAGGGAGTGCTCCCAAATCTAGGAGCAATCCTTCTTCTTACATGAGGTATACTCATTCACACTTACGAAGTCCTGTAGCAGGGTCAAAGTAACAAGCACCACCCTCGTCTACAAAGTCCTGGGTCTCCTCAATATCATCTTCTTGGGTAACTTCCTCTGGGGTAGCTACGTTAAGAATACCAAATCGTTTTCCTGCTGCTCTGAATGTTGTACATCCAGAAGCACCACCATCATAAGCATCCATGTATACCTGCTTAAACTCTTCCCATGTAACTTCTTCACCTGTGTTACAGGTTTTAGAACAGGCTGAGTCAACAAAGCGAGATGCAGCATTCAATACTTTTACGTGATCGAACACAGATAGTTCATCTGCTGTCTTACCCTTAACTCCAAACACTCTGAATCCATAATCCTCTACTCGTTCAACCTTGGGTCCATCGAAGGTTTGGATAATTCTTTCTGTGTGATAGGCAAAGACTGGCTCAATACCTGAAGAGATGTTGTCTGCTGAGAGACTGATAGTTCCTGTTGGTGCAACAGAAAGAAGATGACTATTACGAATACCATGCTCCCCAATGAGATCAAATATGTGAGGAGGTAAAGACCTAGTAAAACCAGACTCAAGATAAGCTTTATCAAATAAAGGAAATGGACCCTTCTCCATAGCCAACTCAACAGACGTAGTGTATGCAACATCCCTAATCACTCCCATTATCTCTTCAAGAGTTTGTATGAAACGTTCACTACCATACTCAAAGCCTAGTGCTTCAATAGCATTTGCCACACCAGTAACACCAAGCCCCATCCTACGTTTACTCTTAGCTTCCTCTTCTTGTTCCTTTAGGGGATAGGTTGCTCTATCTACAACGTTGTCCATTGCTCGTACAACATGTGGTATGTCGTTACGTAGTTGGTTCATGTTGAAAACAAACTTGTCCTCATGTTCTACAATGTACTTGGTTAGGTTAAAAGAACCTAAGAGACATGCACCATTAGGGGGAAGTGGCTGCTCACCACAAGGGTTTGTAGCTGCAATAGTTTCACAGTATTGTAGATTATTCTTCTTATTAATACGATCAATAAAGAGGATACCTGGTTCTGCCCAGTCCCATGTGCTGCGTAAGATTTGATCCCAGAGTGCAGTCGCACTTACAGTCTTGTAAACTCTATCCTCAAACTTAAGATCAAAGTCTTTGTCTTCCTTGACTGCTTGCATGAACTCGTCAGTCACACCCACAGAGATATTAAACTTTGTAAGCTTATCCTTGTTGTTCTTTGCTGTAATAAATTGTTCGATGTCTGGATGATCTACTCTTAGGACACCCATCTGTGCTCCACGCCTGTGACCTGCTGAAGAAATAGTATCACAGATAGCATCAAAGATTCCCATGAAAGACAGAGGACCACTTGATCTACTATCTAAAGAACGTATCAGTGCATTACGAGGACGTAGAGTAGAAAAGTCGTAGCCAATGCCACCACCTAGTCTCATTGTTTCTGCTGCACGTCTTGCAGCTTCCATGATACCATCCATGCTATCCTCTATCGTAGCAGAGACAAAGCAGTTGTAAGGAGTAACACGTCTTGGTGCTCCCATTGCAGACTGCACCCTACCTGCAGGAAGGAAGCGTTGGTTGTACAAAATGTTTCTAAAGTTATTGAAGTGTGGCTCATTATCTTTTAGTGCTTCAGCAACCCTAGTCATTGCTTCTTTAAATGATTCTCCCTTACCACGATATTTCGTAGCATGTATCTCTTCTGAGAGTGGTTGAGTTGGTCCATAGTCCTGTTCTATATTTGGTATATTCATCTGTAGTCTCCTGATCCTTTTAATTTTCCACGTTTCTCTCTACTGTCTAGCTTCTTCATGTTTTCTTTTACTACATCATCAAGCTTTATATCTAAAAGATTTAGTATAGCTATGAAGTAAAAGAACATATCCCCTGCTTCCAGTGTAACACCCTGTTTATCTAAGGGTGTGTCATCTCTCTTATGTTTCTTTAGCTTTTCAAAGAACTCTCCTGTCTCTCCTATCAAACCCATAGTGTTCTCTAAGAATCTTTTATCACCAGAGGTAATCATTTTATTCTCTACCCACTCAGCGTAGTCCTCTAGATTAATTGGTTTGTTCTCCTCGAAAGCTTCAAAGTATCCCATGTCTTCTAAGTCTTGGTGTGTTAACATCATTTCTCCTTTGCATCTATTTCTATAATTTTAACATCGTCTAAATCATATATGGTGTCTCGAATTATTTCTTCAAGACTTGTCTTTGTACTATCTGAAGCAATAAAATTTGCGTCAGGATCTAACTCTAATAACATCGTAACCTCAAACAACACAGGAACCTCCAAGTTATATAGAAGAACCTCAATAGGTCAATCTATTCTTTTAACCAATCATCAGGAATTGTTTTTTCTGCGTATTGAAAACCATACTTTTTACACCAGTCTCCATAAGAAGACCTAGCACCCTTGTATAGTTTTGCTCTACTGTTTTGAAAAACAAAACGAATATCTAATTCAGGAAATTGTTTTGAAATCTCTTTGTGCTTACGCCTATCGTTTGCTACAAATCGTCCCTTGGTTTCTATAATTATACCATTGGGTAAAACAAAATCAGGTGTGTAGGTTCTTATTTTAAGATCAACCCACTTAATCTTTTCTTCTTCATACGTAAACTTAATTCCTTTAGATCGTAACTCTTTTGCTACATCATCCTCAAAGCCAGAACGATACCCTGCCTTTAAAGCCCTGGCTCTTCTATTCATAACCAGTCAGGTTTTTCAATAACAGTATAGTCACCCCAACCTGTGCTGTAGTCAGAATCTTTTTCTGCCTTTGCTATAACAGCTAAAGTTTTGTGCAGTTGTTTCATAGCCCAGTGCATAATTTCAGAACTCATCAAATGAATATGTGAGAGATAGGGGGCAGACTTTTCACAGGCTATAAAAGAAAATTTATCTACGTCATAACCTGCTAACTTACATGCGTAAACATAGTGAGCACCCTGCAACAAGTATCCATACTTGAGACACTCTTTTAAAAATCCTCTTGGACTAGCATCCTGTGTTGTCTTTACATCAAAGACTGTGTGTTCATCCTCAATCAATAAGTCTGGACGAGTCTTCAAAATTAATCCTGAGATAGGATCTTCTACAAAAATACTCACCTCGTTTAGTCTGTGTGGATGATTGAGATAGGAGGCACAAGAAGGATTACTTAGAGCACCCCTGGTTATACAGTTGGCTACGTTAAACTCTACCTCAGTAAGTAGTATCTGATCCTCAGCAAGGTTATTCTTCATCTCTTTAAAGGCAAGACTAGACTTAGTCTTTGGTCCTTTGACTACCAGGTTACGTTCTTTCTCCAGTAAGTTAGCATGGACAGCACTACCCATAGCAAAAGCAGGATTGTTAGGGTTACGTTTCTCACCCTTCCAGTGTGCCAAAGATTTTTTGTAGACTGCCTTTACAGCACTTGAAGATATACCACTGGTTGAGTGATAGTCTTCATTAGTCATATCTGTTATAACGTTTTTTATGTAGGTGTAACTCATGTCTCTCTCTTCTTATAAAATAGCCCCCACCTAAAATGAACAAAAAGGTGAGGGCGTTTTCTTCTAGGGGAAAGGAACAGGAAAAACCTAGAAGGGTATTGAGTCCTGTGGTTCTTGGGAGGAAGTCGAAGACTTAGAACCACTAGAACTATTGGAGTGATCTGTAAACATTGAACGTGGTTGGGAGGAACCACCCTCTGATTCGTAGACCACATGATCAAGGACTTGGAGTCCAAGAAGCCTTGTACCCTTACCCATTGGGGTAGGATATATTTCAACTTTAATGATGCCTTCACTGCCATTACCAATGAGACCCTTATCCTGTAGATCCCAAGCCTTACCAGTTATATCAGCAACGATAGGAGCACCACCCTGCCAGTCATGATTGCCAACGTGAGGTCTATCAAATGTTACCTCAAAGCCACCATCGACTTTCTTTATCTTTTTTCTGCAGCCTTCTTTTTCTAAGGTCTTTGCAGTGTCCTTGTCTGTAGTGACTGTGACTTTGTAAGCACCATCTGTTGCCTGGTGAAACTCTGCACGATCACGATTGGACTCAAATACTTTAGCCCAAGTAATTTTTCCTTTAACATCTATCTGTGTTGATGGCATGTTGCCCTCCTTTTACTTACTGTTATTATATCTAAGGTCTATAACCCAATATGTCAATGGGTCTCAGCCCAATTTTTTCCTATGTCGTATGAGCCAGGTGTAGGAATCTTAAAACCTAAGTCCTGACCTACGTCTAGCATGGCCTGTGCCTGTATCTTTCCAAGTCTTTCAGCCTCTTCCTTTGTGCCTATTACTTCTACCTGGTACTCATCATGAATAAACCCTACCATCTTGAAGTTGATCCCTTCCTTACGTGCTCTGTCGTGCCAACGCAGGAGGGTATACTTCATCAGACAAGCCTCACCATTCTGTAGGATACCTGCCAAGGCTTTGTGAGTACTAGGTACTTTTACCTGTCTTCCATCATAGCCCTTGAACCAACCATTCTCTCCAACTTGTTTTATGTATTTGTTCTTCAGATCATACAGACCTCCAATGCTTTGCTCGAAACGAATACGTGCATCCTGTGCTTCCTTCATACTTACTTTAAGGATCTGACCAGTCTTAGCTATCCCTGCACCTAGTAGCCAAGCATAGATAAAAGTCTTTGCCATATCCCTCGTACCTAGTGGCACATCCAGAGCATTCTTGTTGACGTTGTGAATGTCTGTCTCGTTTTCTTTCTTACCCTTCATGATAGCCTGAGCATACTGATCCTCATCATACATACGCCAGAGATAGTCAGCTAATACTCTCAACTGAATGCCATCAGCATCAGTACCAACTAGCCAAGAGGTAGAGGGTACAGTCCAACAGGCTCTGAGGTGTTGGTCATACTGCTTCTTTACTTCTTCTACTGGTGTCTTTGCATCACCATGAAAGGGAGCAGAAATATTAGCAGTGTTAGGATCAGAGTGTGAACACCTGCCAGTCCAAGCACCAATGTTGTTTATGTTACCATGAATACGTAGATCATCACCACACTGGCCTATCCACTCCACCAGTGAGCTTCTGCGTCCTTCTAGTGTCAGCCACTGGGCTAGAGCCTTTGCTCCTGTAGGTGCTGTGTCAGGTAGTGTACCAAGGTTTGCTTCTGATACAGTAAATCCAAAGGTATCAAAGTGTTTCTTCTTTTGATTGTAGAAGTCCTCATCCATAGCCTCTATTGACTTACCCCAAGGGTCTCCAATCTTTCTCATGAAGAACTTCTTGGCAGTCTCTGTCCTATCAACAGGATTCCAACCTGCATCCCAGAGGGCTTTGATACGATCCTTTGGTGAGCCAGGTTTAAACTCAATCCAGTCAGAACAAATAAGATCATCACCCTCTACGCTAGTCAGAGCATACTTCTCCTTTGCCTTTGCAACTGTTGCCATCTCAGTACCATCCTTCTTGAGTCGATACTTCACACGATTGATCTCAGTCAGTTGTGGTGGGAAGTCCACCTGGAATTGCTCCTCTAAAGTATTCTTCTTCTGTTCAATAGAGTTGAGTAGAAACTCAGCCTTTGTCTTATCAAATTGAAAGCCATAGTACCTTGTACGTACCAGTTCTATCTGAACATCATGCTCTGTCCTTAAAGACTTACGCCAATCAGGACTCCAAATAATATCATGGAAGTGATTGAACAGAGATTCTGTAACCTCGATGTCTTGATACCAGTATTCAACCATCTCATTGCTGAACTTATCAAACTCATGAAACTCTCCTTTGTGTTTGTTTAATCTTATTCCCCAGGCTTGTAGGCTGTGAGGTTTTTGAGCACCCTTTGGGATAGCTATGTTGTAGTCGTGAAGTCTACTGACTAGCAGAGTATCAACAACTTTTTGTGGGTTGATTAACCCTGGCTTCAACAACTTGTTAATCATTGGTGCATCAAACTGTAAGAAGTTGTGACCAACAATCAGATCTGCTGATTCATACCACTGGATAGCCTTAGCCTTAGCCACTGGATCATCAAGGCAATTATCAAATCGACTGGTCTCTCCTGTCGATAGATCCTTACCACCACAAATCCAGAGCTTAGTACTGTTGTCTAAACCATTTGTTTCTATGTCACTGACAAGTATTCTCATCCCTGAAATACAACCTCTTCTAGGATAGTTGTCTCAGGCTCGTAGTATACTGACCCTGCATTACCTAGCTTAGAGAAGGGTCTATTTTTATCAACTATAAACTGTGTGGTGTTACGCTCTGTATCATCCTCTGCTTCTGTATCTCTCTTGAGTTTGATACAGATGATAGCCTCTTCCTCCAGGGATGCTGCATACTTTGTGCGTCCATCCTCGTTGACCTGAGAGATAAAGATAACACCAATGTTTAGTTCCTTGGCAAGCTGTGCCATCCTAGCACCAAGAGTTGTCAGTGTACTGGTAGCTGCATCAACCCCAGAGTTTGACAGGTAGGCTAGACGCTGAACGTGATCTATGAATACGAACTCTGCCCCATAGACTGTGACTGCTGTCCTTACATGGTCAAGTATCTTCATTGGATCTTCATGACTACGCATCTCAAAGGGGATAGTGTGTTCATCCCTTGCCATCCTCTGACCTGCATCAATTACTTGTCTCTCTTCAAATCCATTTGCTTGTGCATCCTCTTTAGTTCTGACGTTTACACCTAGTTCATAGGTTGCCATAGCTCGAAAGGTTGTAGACTTCATCTCTTCCATGTGGACTAAGCCAATCTTTACACCCTGTTCCAGGAGAGCACACTCGAAATACCTGGCAAGTTCAGTCTTACCCTGACCTCTCATAGCCTTGATGAATGTGATACCACCCTTGACCATACCTCGTAGCTTTTCATCTAGCCCACTATGTCCAGTAGGTACATACTCGTATGGGTTCTCGTAGAGGATAGCCTTCTCTACTTCCAAGTCACCTACAAAAAAGTTATCAGGGCTGAATCTCTGTGGCTTGAGTGCTGCCCACTTAAGATCTTCACCATCACCCTTCATGAGGAACTCGTTAGCATCCTTCCACTTAGACATAGGCACGTAGTAAAACTTGTCAGGCATTGTGCTGTATAGTTTCTCTGCTGCTGCCTTGCCTGTGTCATCAGACAACTCACCTGCGTAGACCACCATCTCAAAACTGTTAAGGTAGTCAAAGTTTTTCTTTAGGAACTCATCATTGAATGAGCCACTTGGTAAAGACTTAACTGGGTAGGACTTGCCTAGTACCTGATAGAGACTGGCTGCATCGAACTCACCCTCAGTAACATAGATACGTTTACTAGATCCTGCATTAAAGTCAGGACCAAATAGGTCAGTCAGTGCTCCTCGTTCCTTAGTCCAGAACTTCTTCTCGTCATGGCCTCTATACTTAACGTTATTTGAATACTTGAATGCGTACCTGACTGGTACACCACCCTCACCATACTGCAACTGAATGTTGTAGAGCTTTGCTACATCCTCATCTAGTCCTCTGATGCCATCGAACCTACCACTGATTATCTTTGTGTTACGTAGGTCTACCTTTGGTGTGGGCATTGGATAAGTTTCCTCAGCCCAAGCAAACATCTTAGCCCTGTTTGGGTAGCCCCTGTCACAAGACTTACAGTGACCAACCTTTGACACTACGTTGTAGCTGAATGCGTCACTGCTTCCACAGTCCTCGAATGGGCAAGGTTGATGGTTTATCTCGTTGTTGCTGTTTACTATTGCTTTCATTGTTACACTGTTCCCTTTCAATTGAACGTTGTCTTTCATCTTCAGTCATATCACGAATGCATTTTGATGTCATCCTCTTCTTCCCTTGGATAGTACACTAAGACATATGAGCTACACTCAGGACAACTAAGGTTTGTAACCATGCTGTAGTCTCCAAATAAATAGGTCTCTTCTTCATCAATGTCGTGGTCTCCACCCCAAATTAATTCAGACTTACAGTGCCAACAGTCCATGTGTAGTCCCTCCTTTCTTTAATTGTTATCCCCACCATCTTAAAGAATATCCCTTTCTCGCTTTAGGTGGAAAGTTATTCTGATTCCAACCCTTCCTTACTTGTTCAGATGCCCAGGCATAACTGATGTCCCAGTACCTTGCTGCCTCTGCCATGTTACGAAATTGTTTTCCATAGAGTTTGCAGATTCTTTTTGTTTGTGTCTGAGTAGGCTCGTGCTTGATACGAATGTGTGATGGTTTATCTTTTGGTTGCATACTAGTTACCTATATTCTTTGGTGCGTAGACCTCACCATTGTACTGGCTACCAGTCTCAGTGTCTGCTCCAAAGTCACACCATGCCAGGATCACTAGGATTGCCATGATCCAGTAGAATGAAACCTTACACCACTTGATAAAGCCCTCGAATGTTTTCTTAGCTTCTACCTCTGCTGCTTCACTAGGTGTCATTGCTGTACCTCTACCTCTAGACAAGCCACTGTCTCTGACTTGTGCGTTACCATCTTGGCTGCTTTGCTCAGTTCAATCTGGCACTCTTCCAGTGTGGCATAGTTGCCTAACTGGTAGTGTTCCACTGTCTGTGTGCTGAACAACTGCATCCACACTAATACAAACATCATTCTTCTGTCTCCTATTTCTTTTCTGTTATCTCTTTTATTCTCTTTAATCTCTTTTCTAAAAGAACAATCCTATTTGCTAACTCTATTTTTCCTTTTGTGTCACATAAATATTCTACTCTATCTGCGTCATCTATTAAAACATTGGATACCATACTTCCCCCTTATCTCTCTGTTGTTTAACATCATCTAGTATTCTCTTTAGGTTGTTTGCCTTTTTGTTTTCTCCATCCCACTCAAGGTCACTGATGTCCCTCTGTAGGTCTATAATATATTGTTGTACAGCAACAACTTTCTCTTCCTCGTATCTTAAGTGTCTCACAATTCATTCTCCCTATCCAGTGTGTTACTTCATCATGTGGATCATCTGTCCAAGTCTTCCCTTTCCAGTTCAATTTGCATGTCCCTCCCTGTTATATCAGACAAAGCCCTTACTACATCCTTAGTTCCTTTCTCAAATCCTTCCTCGAATGCGTCAGCTATATCTTCTTTGTCGCTATGTTTCTTATATAGGAAGCCTAAAAGAAATGCCAAGACTCCTACTAAAATTGTTATTGGTTCTGGTAAATAAATATTCAATGGTATATCCTCAGTTCTTTTTCTTCTTGCCACTTGTGAAAGTCTTTTGACGTTAAATTCTTTTCTTCCATGAACCACTGTAGGTCATAGATGGCCTCCAACAATTCACTGTTTGCTTCAAGTAATCTTGTTATCAATTCTTCCTCAGTCTCACACTCAAGTCTTTTCATAATGTTTTTAAACTTAGCATCAGCCACAACCCACTCCTTTGGTTTGTACTTAAAGTATTACTTGTAGTAATATTAACTAAAGAAATAAAAGATATTAGTTTATTCTATTAGTAATACTTTAAGTTAGTTATACTCACACTATTTCATTTCAAGTATGACAGATTGTCTCACTTACTTTTTTATTCCTATAAAAATTAACCACAACCAGAATACCAAGGTACAAAAAATAGCTATCATCTCTGTTTCCATTAGGCTAAATACCTCCTGTGAATTTCAAATGTTATATCTTTCATGGCTAAATATTTTTTTACTAATCTGTCTAGCTCTGACTTATCTTTGGTAGAGTGATAAGCAAAACACTTACCACCCTTTCCTTTTATACGTATGACATACTCCATTAGTCTAACCTTGAATTTGCCCAAGCATCCAGTCCATAGGATTTTAAAACTTTGGCTGCTGCCTTTGCCCCTTCTTCCTTGCAGTCTATGTTCTGGAAGTATGTCTTACTAGGGTTCCACCACTGAAACCTTTTCTCTGTCCAGTCCTTCTCTAATCCTAGAGCACGTAGTACCTTACGCTCTTCACGCCCTAGCTTTGTGTTGCCCTTGTGTTTTGGTTGGACTGTGACCCATGCAAAGCCACAACTAAAAGCATCCTCACCCTTCAGTACATTCTCAATGTATCTGTCTGTCGCTACTGCTGCTGCTGCAAAGGCCAGTTCACGTACTGTCTTTGCTGTGTGTATTGATAGTTCCATTTTATTTTCCTTTCGTTTCATACTACTTATATGTGTGTTATGTAAAATCATTTCAACCCTAGTCCACAAAACTTTTTGAGACAATACAGTGTGTGTTCTTACTGTCTGATGTCAGAGTGTAAAAGCCTTTGTGATATTCGTAGGTATCTAAATCCTTTTCTGCTTTTTGAATTGTTATGTACTCTATCGCTGCACGTCTAGCCTTGCGACTACTCTGATGTAGACTAGTGTAGCGTTCTATAAATTCTTTTCTTTCATCATTCCAATCTAATCTTTTTAGTGACCATACATGTTTCATTTCTATCTCCAATCTGTACTGTATTCTGGATCTATTGGTGCAATACCTGACACATGTATGTCAGCTATATCAAAGATCTTTTTGTGGTGTTTAACTGCTTCATCTTTAGTCCAACAAATCTCCCAGTAGTCTTTCAAATAAACTGGGTTATCTGGATCGCCCCACTGTTGATCAGGTGTACCAGTCTTTTGTCTAACTGTGTAAAATACCACCCACAATTTACATTCATCATCTATTAATCCATCAAACATTTTCTTCCTCCCAATCTATCCAGTCATAGTAGTCTGATATTTGTTTGTAGTTCTGGGGTGATATTCCTATCTCTTTATCCCAGTCTATAGTCTGTAAGTAATCCCTGACTTGTTCATACTTGTGGTCATCATCCACACCCACAGATACTTCATACTCTATGGTTCTATTTACCCTTACTTTAATTAGTTTCATTATACTACTTCCCTATATTCATATGTGTAATTAAATTCTGCATCTAATGAATGCCATGCTTGTTCATATTCATAATCCCAGTTAGTGCCACCATCCTCCATCTCACCCTCTGCTATTATCCAAGCCCAATGATTTAGGCTAGGCTCGTGGTCAAGTGGCAGTTCCTCTTGGAAGTATGCAGTATACTTCATTTTATTAACTCCTTTTGTTTTTCTAATCCTCTGAGAAGCATTGCTTCTGTTTCTTTTTTATCGCCACGCCTTAGCGTTTCGTATGCCCAACGTACCCAAGTGTAAGCCTCTGGGTCTATCAACTCTGGGTCAGGTGTAACCATCACTGGCTGTTGCTGTTGCTGTTGCTCAGGCTGTGTAGCACCTACCTTGTGGACGTTCAGAAATTCTACTAGTTGCTCCTTAGATACTGGCACTTCAACTTGCTCCCAGTCTCTTGGGAAGTAGCGTTGTGCATCTCTCTGAGTGCCAACCCATTGCCCCTTACTTGATTTATACAGTCTCATTATCAACCCTCATTCTAACATCTAGCCTCCAAGTAAATCCTGTTAGTGTCTCAGGTGTTGCTAGACCTAACTCAATTATGTGTTCAGATATTGCCTCAGCTACAGTGTCTATTGTGTGACACTCCAGATCCTCAGCCCCTATTATTACATCTTTAAACTGCATCACCTAAGCCCTCCTTAGCTAGTATGCGTAACACGTAGTGTAGTGGTTGATCACCTAGTGTAATTACTTTTTGTTTGCTTTCGCTGTATCGCTTGGCTTTTGCCATAGCTTCTATGTCGCTAGGTATTTTGCGAGTAGCTAGGACATTTTCCATAGCTAGTATTTGGTTGAGTGTTACAGTCATTTCATTTTTCCTTTTTCTTTTGTATGTACTTATTAAGTAAGCATTAATTTTTACAATTCAAGTAGTCCTATAATTATTCTTTACCTCTCGCAATTAAATTTCCACACGAGAAAACAATTTCTTCTAGGGCTTCCCTTACTTCAATTGGTATTGCACCAGAGCCTTTCACCTCTATTGCTAACTCCTGTATGTGTTCAAGCTTACTAGTTAACTGCGTTATTTCTGTTAACACTTCCAATGCTGCACCAGTAGCATGATTTATCCTGATTAGATTATTTTTCATCGTTCAATATCCTTTCAATAGTATTATTTATTTTACATAGTTTAGTTAGGGCTTGCGTTTGTTCTAACTCATTACAAAAAACGCTTGTCGCTTTTGTAGTTAGACCATCCAGATATTCACTTAGCCTATACAGTTTTTCTTTTTGATATGTCATAGTATCAGTTATCATTTTGCATTCCCTCCAATAGCTCTAATGCCTGTTCATAGTTGTATATGTTACTCATTATTTCCCCCATTTCTGCACTCACATAACTTGGCCTTACGCCTTGTCTAAAGCTTTTCAATTCGTTCTTAAGTGTAGTTATCCTTACATTAATTGCTTCACTTAAACTCTCATAGGTTTGTCCATTTGATAACCAAAATTTTAATAGCTCAGGTATTCTATCAGGTGTTATCATTTCATTCTCCCTCTATGCTCTTGACGTATTCTACATAGTCTAACGCTTCCTTAAGCGTCCAAAACTCTTGAATGCATCCCTCGTCCCTTACGTGCCAAACTTTTAAACCATACTCATTTTTTACTTGTTTGATTTCCATTGTCTTATACTCCCATTTCTTTAATAGTGTGCAGTGTTGCCTTGTTGCGATACGTTCCAATTTCTACAGCAACATTTTTGTTTTCATAGTTTTCTATTGAATAAGCATGTCCAGAATTTGTTGCAGTCTCAAAACCAAAACCAGTTCTTGCCTCATTTATTATAGCACATAAGAACTTAGGGTTTCCCATTGTGCTATTTTTAAGACGTTTAATAATTACAAGTTTACCAGTGTGTCTTGTGATGTTTTTCATTTTATCTATCCCTTTTTTATTTGTTGCTGTTATTAATTAGGTAAACACTAATGTTTATATTTCAAGTGTTTACCTAACTATTTTTTATTTATCTTATAACCTCCTGATTTAATTATATATTATGTATACGTTTCCATGTGACCCATGTTATAGCTTGCATCTCAAAGGCTTTAAGCTTGCGACCATTTACTAGTGTTGCATTAGCTGCATTAACATAAGCTTGCTGTATTTCAGTATATAACTTTTTGCCTATGTTTGTCTTGTCTGTAGTTAATCCATGACGCTCATAGCGCCAAATGTTATAGGCGTGTCCATCTACAGTACACGTATCGTCACCCATAATATTCCTGTAAAATGATATAATCTTTTGACCATTAAGGATTGAAATAGTTTGTTCATGATCAGGCATTGCATCCAGAATTGACCACGCTTTTTCTTTCATTTTGTTATAGGTTGACACTTTGATACTCTCGATTGCATCGCCATTAAGATATGCTGCAATCAATTCGTCTGTATTCTGTACATTTCTTTCCCATTTATTGTTGGGAGATAAAGAAGCCATAACTCCCACAACTATATGCAATGGCATATCATGTTTTAGTGCTAACTTTTTAGATATGGCTTGCGCTTCTGCATACCATTTAATGCCATCTGCAATTTCATCAGGTGTAGCAAGAGAAAATACTTTTAATATGTTATCCATTTTATAATACTCCACTGTAGTTTATTGGACCATTTACATCCACATATACGTATGCTTTAGCGTTTATTTCTATTCCAGACCCTAGGAAATCATTATCAGGAATACAGGTGTAACTAGCTGTAGGTTGTAGATATGATTTTCTATTGTAGTGAGCTTTATAGAAATTTTTAAGTGCGTCTGGTTTTCTTTTAAATTCGTCACCTTTTTTAAGATCTTTTAAAGCAACCTTTTTGAAAGCTTCGCCATATTTATTTGTGATAATATCAGTAGCCATAAGAGCAAGTCCTTTTCATTTAATTATTAATATGAGTAACAGTTAATTCTGTTATCCTGCTATTTCAAGAGTTTAACCTAACTTTTTTTTATACTGTTAGTTAAATGATTGATATCATTACAATTCTTTTAATAATTATTTTTAGGTGATAAGCTTTTCAACCTGTTTACTAGGTGGTGGTGTAGTTGCTTAAGTTATTTAAACCCTAAACGCTCAATAGTTTAATGCTAAACGAATATACATCCAGAAATAGTTTAATGTTAAACTACTTTTATAAAATAATAGTTTAATACTGAACTATAATTGGTTTAATGTTAAACTAAATGCATTAACATATTGTAATACTTGAATATATCGCCTAAGCGTTAGGTGGGAGGGGCATGGGCCAGGGTGGGGGTATGCGTTATATATGTATGCCCAATGACAGAGATGGTATTTTTAGGTCTGTTTACCACTTTGTTAAGCTAGTGGTAAACACTTGCACAATAAATGCGCCTGGATATAACTAGGATATGCAGATTTATAAGATAGATAAGAAATATTACCTGTGTGATGCCAGGGGATACATCCTTTTGATGACTACATCCAGGAAAATTTGTGAGCATTACTACAATATAGGCAGGGTTATCATTAAAAAGGTGTGACATGTTGTCTTTAGCCCAGTATTTTTATTGTTTTATACTTGAAGCGTGTATAACTATACTATATACTACTAATAGTATACTTAAAGTATTACTCTTTTATTTAATATTCTTTAATTAAGATTACTTTAAGTATAACTAGTAGTAATCCATATCATTTTTGTAGTTCCTTTTTCGACAGAAAAAGAATAAGACCTGTTGACTTGAGGATTACTTTAAGTACAACTACTCAACACAAGAAATAATTATGAATAAAAGAATAAAGTACTTTGAGTCTGACTCAGTACTTGAAGAGTTCTACAACGCACTAGCTAACAACAACGAAAAGAAGTTACGAAGGGTACACATCCCTCGTTCTGATGTCTTCTATGTGCGTAGAGCATACTTTGAGAAGACAGGCCACTGGGTTTCCTTAGACAGAATGGAAAGAGCTATGTACCTTGAGGGTATGTTGAGAAGGTCTGACGTTTTAGATCCTAGCAGGAGGAGAGACTGGGAATGAAAAACTACTGGAACATGATAAAAGAAAACAAGAAGGCTTTGATTGCAGGATTAGTCCTAGGATTAATTGTATCTGAAGCAGTTAAATGGTTATAGACTTTGACGTAGATGGTGATGGAAAGATCACAACAGAAGAAGTAGCTATGAAGGAACGTATGCTTGAAGTAGAGCTACGTGAAGAAAAGGCTGAGTCACAAAAGAAGATGGCTTGGATAGCTATGATAATGATGATTGGTTTCACAATCGTTTTATTTACACCACTAATGTCAGATACAAGAGTAGCAGCCCTAGCAGACTTGCTTGGGTTATTTTACATTGCTCAAACAGGTATCGTAGCAGCTTACATGGGAGCTACAGCTTATATGGCAGGTAAGCCAATGGGCAACAAGATAGCAATGAAGAAGGATATGAGATGAGTTTTAGATTAAGCCAAAGATCTATAGACAGACTAGAGGGTGTACACCCAGATATGACAGCAGTAGTTGAAAGAGCTATCCAACTAACAGAGATAGACTTTGGAGTGACTCAGGGTGTCAGAACCTTAGATGAGCAAAAGGCTAACGTAGCTGCAGGAAGATCTCAAACGATGCGATCTAAGCACTTACTACAGGACGATGGCTTTAGCCATGCTGTAGACGTAGTAGCCTACGTAGGTCCAGACGTATCCTGGGAACTAAACTTGTACGATGATATTTGTGACGCATTTAAAAAGGCTGCAGAAGAAGTAGGTTGCAGTATCAAATGGGGGGCGTCCTGGAGTGAAGGAGATATAAGATCTTACCCAGGAAGCGCAGAAGATGCTATGATGGCATATGTAGACTTAAGACGAAGCCAGGGACGTAGACCCTTCATCGATGCTCCCCACTTTGAGTTGA
>Ga0181402_1000026_pt1 | contig 49698 bp, 85 predicted proteins | sample 25SPOviralmetaG_FD_130131 | JGI IMG/M metagenome (GOLD analysis project Ga0181402, IMG submission 130131) | Marine viral communities from the oligotrophic San Pedro Time Series (SPOT) site, San Pedro Channel, CA, USA - 25 SPOT_SRF_2011-08-17 | ecosystem: Environmental > Aquatic > Marine > Strait...
ACACCAGGACAAAAGGTGGAAGGTTTTAAAGAATTTATAATGAAATATTTAGAACAGGCACCTAATACTGCTGACGCAATGAAAAGACACAAAGCAGGTAAAGCAGGTTTTACAGATAAAGCACATTTGAAAGCAAAAGGTTTAATACCTCGTTCAGATGGAGAAAAAAGAAAGAGTGATAAGTACAAATAATGATTACGTTTAAAGAATTAAATAAAAGGATACCTAGAAAAAAAGGTCAACCTGCTAATTCTAAAAAACATAGTGACTTATATACAGACGAAAATCCTAAAGGTACAATACACGGTTTAGGATTTAAAGATGTTGCAACGGCAAAAAAGAGTGTTGCAAAGATTAAAGGTTCTGGTAAATCTCATGCTCATAAAATTCAGGCAGCGATTGCCATGGAACAAAGAGCAAGAGTTATGGGTAAGACTGCTGAAGCGGCAGTATATAGAAGTTTTATTAACGCAATGAAAAAGAAGACAAAGAAATGATACCATTTATTTTAAAAGAAGGTTTATATGACCCAGGTATATTCAAAGCATTTTTCCTTGCAGGTGGTCCTGGTTCAGGTAAAACATATGTTACAAATAAAGTAATGGGTGGTATGGGACTAAAGAATATTAATAGTGATAGAGCATTTGAAATAGGTTTAAAAAGGGCAGGTCTATCTTTAAAAATGCCTGAAGATGAGGCAAAGAAAAGAGACCCAATTAGATTGCGTGCCAAAGAATTGACAGGCAAAGCATTAGAGAATTACATACAAGGTCGTTTAGGTCTTGTTGTAGATAGTACAGGTAGAGATTATGAGAGTATAGCAAGACCAGTTTCATTATTAAAACAAATGGGATATGATTGTTATATGGTATTTGTGAATACGAGTTTAGAAGTTGCAATGGTAAGAAATACAGAAAGAGAAAGAACTGTACCACCTGAAATTGTAAAGAATAACTGGAATACTGTACAACAAAATATAGGTAAGTTTCAAAGACTATTTGGTCAACAGAAAATGATTATCATAGATAATAATAAGGCAGACGAAAAAATTATTACCAATGTATATAAACAAGTTGCCAAGTTTGTGAAAAAACCTGTAGATAATCATATTGCAAAGCAATGGATTAGAAAAGAAACAGATAAGAGAAAAAGATGAAGACATTAAAAGAATTACTAAGAAAGGAAGTTGGAAGAAAACAACCAGTTGTATTTGCATTTGGTCGTTTAAATCCACCTACTGTAGGTCATCAAAAACTAATTGATAAAGTAATTACTATGGCAAAACGAGTAAAAGGTTTGCCTGTTTTGTATGTTAGTGCTTCACAGGATAAAAATAAAAATCCTTTAACAGCAAAACAAAAACTAGATTATTTAAAGAAGATATATCCTCGTGGTATAAAATTAATGCCTGCTACAGGCAACGAAAGAACATTTATGGAAATATTAAAAAATAGATTTGATAAAAGATATACAGATGTTTATATGGTTGCAGGTAGTGATAGAGTATTAGAGTTTAAAAAACTAATTAAAAAATACAACGGTAAAGATTACAATTTTGATACCGTTAATGTAGTGAGTGCAGGTGAAAGAGATCCAGACGCTGAAGGTGTAACTGGTATGTCTGCTAGTAAAATGAGAGCGCTCGCAAAAGTAAACAATTATAAAGATTTTAGGAGTGGTCTAATGAAGAACACAAAGGAGAAAGACGCAATGAAACTATTTAAAGATTTGAAAAATCAAATGGGTGTAAGAGAAGATATGTTACCACCTAGTACAAGTAGTGAGAGTGACGAGTTAAATATTATTAGAGAAAATTATCATGCAGGTGACATATTCAATATTAATGAAACAGTTGAAAATTTAAAAGATGGTAGTATAGGTAAGATTATTAAAAGAGGACCTAACTACGTTCAATACGAAATGGAAGACGGTGGTGTTAAACGTGCATGGTTAGATGATATCGTTCCAACTGAGGATACGGTAAATGAAGAATTGGTTAATGAAAATATTGACCAAAAGAAATTAGTATTACAAAAGAATAGTGATAAACTAGTTTCATTTAAAAGTTTTGATGAAGAAATCAACGCAGCTTCTAATCAACAAGATGTAAATGTTGATGACGAAGATAAAGCAAGAGAAGATAATGAGAAGAAAGATAAACAAAAGAATAAAGTAAAAACACCTGGACAACCAGATACGTTTGATAGTTATACTGATACTCATGTTTCTGATGTACAAAAAAGTAATACTAGAAAGTTTAGTCAAGTAACACCAGGACAAGATAGAGACTATGAGAAGTTAGTGGCAAAAAGAATGTTCACTAAGTTTGAAGGTGTTGATAGAGTTGCACAGGATCCAGATATCAAAAAGAAAGATGGTACACAACCTAAGAAATACTATTCTGGTTTAAAGAAATCAACTAAATCTGCTAGAGACGCACACTTTAAAAAAGGTGCAAAAATGGATGACGATAATCCAGCGGCATATAAACCGGCACCTGGTGATACTAAAGGTAAAACTAAACCTAGTACACATACACAAAAATTTAAAAAGATGTTTGGTGAAGTTGATGAAGAAGTATTATCTGCTAATGATATTAGAGATTGGTCATTATTACCAGAAACTATTGATATGTTTAAAGACAAATATCAAACTGACTGGAAAATTGAATTAGACAATACAATTGCAGAAATGATGAAAGATATTGAGATAGATGAAACTGCTACAGCAGCGATTAAGAATAAAGCAGATAAATCTGGTATGCCGGCAGGTGTATTAAGAAAAGTATATAATCGTGGAGTTGCTGCCTGGAGAACAGGACATAGACCAGGAACTACACCACAACAATGGGGTCTTGCAAGAGTTAATTCATTTGTTACTAAATCAAGTGGCACATGGGGTAAAGCAGACGCTGACTTGGCGAAACAAGTCAGAGGAAGTTAATGACATTTGTATTTAAACACCCTAGTAAATATAAGAAAGTAAAGGAAGAAACAATGGTAAAATCATTTAAAGAAGTAGAGGAGATTGACGCTATCTGTGAGCAACAATACCAAGATTTGCCTTTAGAAGAAGCAGAATATCAAGGTAAGAAAGTTACACTTAACGATCCAATTCGTGGTGGTTCAAAGAAATTTTATGTATATGTTAAAGACGGTGACAAAGTAAAAAAAGTTTCTTTTGGTGATACGACAGGTTTAAGTATTAAACGTGACGATCCGGCAAGGCGTAAATCTTTTAGAGCAAGACATAACTGTGACCAGAAGAAAGATAAGACAACGGCTGGTTATTGGTCATGTTATCAATGGCGTGCAGGCGCTAAGGTTAATAATTAGTATAAATAGTAAAGTTATGACAAGATACACAAAAACAATGGCGGAAGCCTACAAAGAAGTTACTGAGGATCCAGTTGCAAAAGCACAGGATAAACTAGACGCAACAAAGAAAATTGCGGCTTTAAAAAAACAAATAGATGATATTAAAGCACAACAAAAATCAAGTGCTGGTCAATCAGAAGCAGTTGATAGTGATGATACTGGTGGTGCTGCTGAAGTAGATATGATAAAGAACCAAGTAAATCAAATGCGACACTTCTTAGACGGCATTGAAAGTATGATTGCTAAAGATGGTGATGTAGAAGAATGGGTACAAAGTAAGATTACTAAGGCAACTGATTATCTCAAAACGGCATACTCATATAAAACAGGTGAGAAAAATGAAGAAGTTAACGAAATCGCACCGGCAATAGCAGGTCTTGCTAGAGCGGCAGCAACAGGTGCCGGCATGGCGATAGCAAACAAAGCTATGAACGCAAGTAAGAAAAAGATAAAAGAAAAAATGGATCCTAGAGAACATGTTGCTAAGAGTAAAAAGAATCCAGATATGTATTGTGTATTTGATAAAGATGGTAATGAAGTTAAATTATTCAAAGATAAAAAAGACGCTGAAGAATATGCCATTAAAAACCATGACAAGTTAATGGAAAATATGATATTAGAATTTACAGATGCTCAAATAAAGAGACTGAAAAAAGAATACGAACCACTACGAGGTAAAGAAACTGGAATAAATCCAGAGAAGTTTAAAAAACTTCGTGTTATGTTAAGTAGAATGACTAAAGATATGTTGTTGAAATTAGTTAAGGCAGATTTGCCTATAATTACATCAGCTGCGAAAGCAAGATTAGTTGTTCATCATGGAATGAAGTGGTCACAATTACCAGAAGAACTGGTAGCGTATATTGATTTAGAACAATTAGACGAAGCTAAATCTAAGTTTAAAAGTGTAGAACCAAAAGTAATTGATAGAGTTGAAAAAATGATGAGAGGTAGTAGAGACGAAAAGAACTCTATTGCTAATCTATTAAATTACTTAATGCCACCTGAAGTTGTTGATATGATTAGGTACAAACTAAAAATAACACAACCAAGAGGCAAAATTAAATTTTAAAGGGAGACTAAAATGTCAAAAGATAAAAATGGAACTGTGGGTTGGAACTCTAGTTACTTTGGCGAAGCAAAACCAGGGTCATTAGCACATACAATCGCAGATATAACAAATAAACAAAACGACTTAGTTGGTGGTAAACCAGAAGTCGCAGACAGTCAAGCAGTACAAGCTGCAAAAGCAAAAGAAGAATTAGCACAAGAGGGTAAATTACCACCTGCTCTTCAAAAAGCAATTGACGCTAAAAAAGAGAAAAAAGAAGACGAAGATATGGCACAGAAAGAACCTAAGTCTAAAGACAAAGGTCCTGTCAAAGTACATGGTGAAAAAAACGAAGATGTTAATGCTGAGATTGAAGCTGCTAAACAAGGTAAAGTAAAATCACTAGTAGATACTATTATTGATATGTACAAAACTAATGAAGAAGGTAACGCATTTGGTAAGGCACTACAAGCTGCTAAAGAAAAAGGCGAGACTGAATTTGTAGTATCTGGTAAGAAATTTAATGTAGAAGCAGAATTAGATAAAGTAAATCAAACTGCTGTAAAGAAAAAATTTGACGATAGAAAAGACAAAGACATTGATAACGATGGCGATGTTGATAGTTCAGATAAATTTCTTCACAAAAGAAGAAAAGCAATATCTAAAGCAGTAAGTAAGTAATATGAAATACTCCGCATTTAAGGCGGAGACTTTAAACCTACACCTAGTTCAGGAACAGGACAGTCTCCCAACTATATACTGTGACATGGACGGTGTACTTTGTGATTTTGTTGCAGGCATTGATAAGATGTTTACGCTTAAATCTAAAGATCCATCTATGCCTGGACCAATGCAAACCAATGGTTACTCAGATACAGACGATTGGTTAAAAGCGCCAATGAGTTCTACAAAATGGCAACCTATACATAACTACCCTATGTTTTGGCCGACATTACCGTGGATGAAAGACGGTCTAAAGTTATGGTCATACATAAGCAAGTTTAAACCACATATTTTATCAGCATATACACCACACGATAAGAACAGTATTAAAGGTAAAAGACTGTGGATACAAAGGAATTTAAGACTTACTGACCAAAGTAGAATACACTTGGTCAGACGTAAAGAAAAGAAACTTTACGCTAATGGTAATGTACTAATTGATGATTATGGTAGAAATGTGAAAGAATGGAAATCAAACAAAGGTATCCCAGTTAAGCATAAATCAACTGCTGAAACGATTTCTCAGTTGAGAAAACTAGGATATGTATAAATAGTAACAAGTTATAACTAAACAAAACTTAATTAAGGAGAATTAATATGGGACTATGGGGAAAATCTACTTCCGCAGATAGTAGACCAAAGTTTCTGAAAGGTGACGGCGCTGAAGGTGCAGGGGGCAAACAAGAAGACGCTCTAGCAACTACAAGAGGCTGGGAACTAAAAGCAGGAACAGCGGCAAGCGGAAACGACAACGCTAGTGCTGATAGTGAAGTTTTAGTCGCAATAGGCGGATTGTCAGCGGCTCTTGGAGCAGCTAACTTAATGTCTGTTGATTGGACTGACGGAACTTACGCACACGCAGGTGCAACTGACTTTGATATCGTATTTACATATGATGAAGCAGTCACAGTAACATCAGCGGCAGCAACAGCAAACAATACAGTATCAAATAAAATACATACATCAATGCATATATTAGGTCCAACTGATATGGCAAAAGACGCTGATATGAAAATGCAATACTACTCAGGTAGTGGAACAAACAAAATTACATTCAGAGGCAGAATATCTGCTGACGGTGTAGCAGGTGGTTTGATTGCAATTGCAGACGCAACAGCGGCTATGGCAACAGACGGAACTTCAGCAATGGTTGATGGTAACGGAACAACCGTACCTTCAGCAGACGCCGACCACGCAGGTGGTTCAGCGGCAGCAGGTGCTGATGGTGGAAGTTCAATCTGGGGAACAGCGATTACTCGTACTGGTTCAACAGATAACACACTAAGAACAGTTGCTGGTTCATCAAGTGGAACATCTTCACTTGTATTAACTGGTGTTGTTTTAGGTTAATAAATAAGATTATTACGAGGGTACACTTAGTACCCTCATAATGATAGCAGTTAAGCATATGCGTACTGCTAGTAGCATTCCCGAAATACATAACGGGTTTATATAAGGAGAAAAAAAAATGGCTGACAAAAAAATAACGGCACTTACTGACCTGGGTTCAGGTAACATAGCAAGTGCTGACTTACTTCATGTAATTGATGATCCATCAGGAACACCAATTAACAAAAAAATCTCAGTAGCGAGTTTATTCGCAAACGTTCCAACTGCTGTAGCAATCAATCCAGGTGCAAGTGCTAATGTAACAATTAACGCTAACGCAACTGATAGTGACTTTATCGTTTCAAATGATGACGAAGAAGCATTAAGAGTTGATGGTGCTAACAGAGAAGTTGTAATTAACGAAGCTTCAGGTCAAACAGATTTAAGAGCAGAGACAAACTCTTACTCTACTGCTTTACTTGTTGACGCTTCTGCTGACAACGTACAAATTAACGCAACTCCAGTTTTTGGATTAACACAAGCACTTTCAGGTGCAGGTGCTATTGATGTTGTATCTGCTATTACAGAAATCGTAACTACAGGTACTAACGCATTAACATTTGCTGACGGTGTTGAGGGACAAATTAAGTTCCTAGTTATGAAAACTGACGGTGGTGTAGGTACTGTAACTCCATCTAACTTTGCAAGTGGTTCAACAATCGCTTTCAATGACGTAGGTGATACAGCATTCTTACTATTCACTAACGGTAACTGGCAACTAATTTCACACTTTGGTTGTACAATAGCGTAATAATTAATTAGTGAGGGCGCTACGGCGCCCTTTCTTAACATGAGGATAATATGAAAGAAAATATTGAGGCGAAATTAAAAGTTTTAGAAGACAATCGTTTAAAAGTATCTGAACAGATACAAAATGGTGAACAATTGTTAACGAAAGCAAAGGCAGACTTAAACGCAATTCAAGGTGCGATACAAGTTTGTCAACAATTATTAGAGGAAGAAAAAGGAGATAAGAATGACGGAACAAAAGATTAGATATGGCGCTGGTGGCGTTCCTTACTACGAAAAGGCAGACGCAATTGAGACTGAGAAAAAAGAATTAGATACTTCTTATCAACAATCTATCGCTAATAAGGAAGAAAGAACTTCCAAAAAGAAAAAGAAAACTAAAAAAGTAATTCAGGAAATCATGGGAGATGACCTGGTAGAAAACAAGGAGATGTTAGATGAAATCATTTAAAGATTTTCAAAACGTAAACGAAAAAACTACTCCTGTTAACGCACCTTCAGAAAGTGATATGCACCTTAATGATATTACTAGTGACCAAATTGTTGCTAGAATTAATAACTTTGTAGGTTCAATTGCGAGCATGGAACATATTAATCCAATGGCAGCAGTAAATCATTTAAGAAGTAAACTACACGGTTTAGGTGTAGAAATGGTTGGTGAGTTACCAGAGTTTGTTGAGAAGAATGGTACAGTAAGTATTCCACTATCTAAGTTTGGTGGTGTATATGGTAAAACAGGTGAAGAACCTGCTAGTGAAGTTAAAAATGATGACGGTATTGAAAGAAATTTAAAAATTAAATACGAGACATTAGAAAACGGAGCTACAAAGGTTTACGCTGAATTAGTATAAGCGTAGATAATGAGGTTTGATAATTTAACAAAGGACAATGTCCTACTGTTTGCTTTGAAACACTATGAAAACCATCAAGCGACAAGCGAGAAGGAATTTTATGATGATATGAAGCGATTTAAGTATCTGAAAAGACTGTTTAAGAAATACAGTAAGTCAGGTGTTATTAAAGAGCGATTGATTATGAACCATATTATTGTATTGGCAAACGTGTTTGGTCCAGACGCAGTTAAAGTATTATTATTTTTTAAGATTGACCAGATTTATTGGACACAGTTGAAAACATTTTTGATATTTCTAAATTATATGACCGCAGATGAATTGAAACAAATCTCACTAGATGGTAGTTTATTAGAGGCATTAAGGAAAATATAAATGGCAAGTACAGCAATTGACGCTTTTATCACGTTTCGTTTTTTGAAACTATTAGTTACTCCATTTAATAAAACTGAGGCATTTAAACTTGGTATTATTAATGAGAGAGGTAAAGTTTTAAAAAAGTACAAGACACTTGAGCGAATAGAAGAAAGGCAAGCATATACTATTTTACACAGGTTGGTTTTCAATGTAAAGAAATTGATTGAAAAAGTTCCTGGTGGTAAGTCCAGATTGGCGAGTTATGCTGCCGCTCTATTTCTTATTAAAGAACATGTTGCTGAAATGAATGATAGTGACGGAGAACTGCTGGAAAAAGAATTTTATAAATACTTAAAAGACAATGACTTACTTGAAGAAGAAGATAACGAGATTAAGGAAGAAGTTGCTTTTGGTGATAAACTTTTAAAAGGTACTTACAAGTTAATACAAAGTGTGGGTACAGATGAAGAAGACAAGATTATAGGTAAAAAAGGTGACAAAGTTTCTGTTTATGCAGACCAAGTTGCTAAAGATAATGTTATGGGACAAGATGTTTTTGAAGTGATACATGATGAGAGTAAACAAGTATTACTAGTAACAATAGAAGACATAGAAGAAGCATGAAAACATACGCAAAATTTAAAAAAGGTCCAGAAGTTGTAGAAGCAATGGACATGGCTGCTAGAAGAAAGAAGTCAATTAGAATGAGACGTATGGCGAAACGTATGGTTATCGCAAGAAAACGTGCCATGAAAAGAATGGCAACTCCAGATATTTTAAAGAAACGTGCCACTAAACAGGCAAAGAATATGTTGATTAAAAAATTTACTAAAGGTATGGATAAAAGTGATATGACAATTACAAAAAGAACAGAGATTGAAAAAAGATTAAAGAAGATGGCAGGTAGAATTAAAACTATCACACTAAAACTAATCCCTAAGATACGACAAAAAGAACAAGCAAGACGTAAACAAATGGGTGGACAATAATGAAAAATTTTTCAGACTTCAATGCTCAGTTAACGGCGTTAAAAATAAAATTAGAAGGCAAACAAAACGAGATTGCTAATGTTGCAGGTGACGGTGCAGTTTCTATGCCACCTACTGCTAGAAAAGTTGTTAAAAAGAAAAAAACATTTAGTGTATCTCCACAAGTCTTTGATATGTTCAGACGAGGTAAGAAGAAGTTTGAAAAATGGTCTAAGTATCTAAACTTAGAAGATGAAAGTCAAAGAGCATTATACAGTTGGGCAATCAAAAATCATCACGGTGTCATTATCTTACAAAATGCTGTAACAGGTGAAGTAAGAGCAATCAGACATAATAGAATGGGTGGTGGACAATGGCACAAACTAAGTCGTGGTATTGTAGGTGAAGATAAAGATATGCCTAAAGCAGTATTAGATGACGCTGAAGAAATAGTAAAAGATTTAAAAAAGAAAAAAGCAGACTTTGCTAAGAGATATGGTAAAGACGCTAAAAAAGTTATGTATGCAACTGCTATGAAAATGGCAAAAGCAAAAAATGGTATTGAAAGTAAACAATATGGTAAAATGATACAACAGATTAAATCTAGTATTGAAAACTTAGGTCTACAAAACGAAGACTTTAATTCAAAGATAGAAAATCAATTGTATGAAACACCAGCAATTGCTAACGAAAACAATATCAATATTTTAAAAGATATAGTTTTAAAGAATGAAAGACAAAAGATTAATTTTGACAAGTATGGAAGTATGAGAGTATTTCCAGAAGAAGCAAGTATATTACTCAAAGTATATAATGAATTAAGAGACGACCTAAAAGAGAAGTTTACAAAGATGTTAAACTTTAATCAAATGGGTCTTAAAAGTTTAAAAAATATGTGTTATGAAATAGCTACGTATGGTGAACCACAAGGTCTGGCAAGACCTATTGCTGATATAGGCAATATGAAATCACCACGAAGCAGACCTGCTTATGCTTTAAATGCAAGTAAGAAAAAGAAAAAAGAAACGGCAGTAGGTCCTGGTATGAACACATACAAACCACAAATGAATTTAATAGCAAAAAAGAAAAGGGACTAACATGGAATTATTAATAGCTTTAGCAATGAAATTTTGGCAATGGTCAATATTGATTACACTAATCATAATAGGTTTTATTGTTAACCTATTAGATAAAAAAGATAACACTAATAGAATAGGTTTTAAATATACAGAATTTCCTCATATGAAACCAATACCAATTAAAACAAAAGGTAAAGGTTTTTGGAAAGGTATATTAATGTGGTTATTAGGTACTAGACAATGGGAAATTGTAAAAGATTTTAACTACTCAGTAGGTGGATCACAATATGTTATACCAGCAGGTTTTAAATTTGATGGTGCGAGTATACCAAAATTCTTACATACATTTTTGTCACCAGTAGGTGTATTATTAATGGGTGGACTTGTACACGATTATATGTACAAGTATGAAGCACAATTAATAAACAACAAAAATTACATGGACCCAAATCTAAAAAATGAGGGTGTACCTGTTACACAAAAGAAAGCAGACCAAATCTTTAGAGATATTAATATAGAGATTAATGGTTTCTTTCTTATGAATTACTTAGCATACTGGTCATTAAGACTAGGTGGTTTTATGGCGTGGAATAAACACCGTAAAGTTAACGCTAAGATTTAGTAAGGTAAATAAAAAATAATGTTTAGTAGTTTGAAAATAGGTTTGATTTTAGTAATGCTTGCAGGTGCAGGTGGTGGTTTTCTATATGTAAAGAAACTACAAAAAGATAATGATATACTAAAACTTAATCAAGCAAAGTTAGAGACGGCAGTTGAAGACCAAAAAGGTGTCATTGACCAACAAATCAAAGACTTTGCAAAAATACGAAGTACATTAGATACAGTACAAAAAGAAAAAGAAAAATTAGAAAAAGACAAAAACGATTTATCTAAAAGACTAGGTAAACACGACATTGGTAACTTAGCAGAAAACAAACCTAAGTTAGTAGAAAAAATAATAAACGGTGCTTCAAAGAAAGCTCTAAGATGTATAGAGATTGCAAGTGGGTCACCTTTAACAGAGGAAGAATTAAATGGTAAACCTAACAAAGAGTGTCCTTCTTTTTGGCCTGATACTGTTACTGACTAATTGTGCAGCTGCAGTAAAAGAGATATCTACTTATAAGGTAGAAAAAAAAAAGGAGCCGTTATCTTTACCTGCCCTATCCCCTTTAGAATTACAGGATGTAAAATGGGTTATTATAACTAAAGACAATGCTGAAGAAGTTTTTGAACAACTAAAAGCAGATGGTAATGACTATGCTTTATTCGCCTTGACTGACAAGGGTTATGAACAACTTGCTTTGAATATTGCTGATATACGAACAGCACTTGCTATGCAAAGACAAATAATCATATCTTATCAGGAGTATTACGAAGGTGGAGAATAACGGCAAACAGATACAAGAGTTAGTAAAAGATATCGCAACTCTTAAAGCAGATAAAGAAGCGTCAAGTCAAGTACATATGAGACTTGATGAAGCGATTTCAAAACTAACAGATATTTCATCTAGTCTTAAAAGTATGTTAGCAGTACAAGAAGAAAAGATTAGACGTGTTGATATGTCCCAAGAGGATTTAATGTCCCTCATGGAACAAAGAAGACGAGAATGGAACGAAGATTTAGAACATTTACACTCTAGGATTTCCACACAATCCAGAGAATTACGAGAGGCAATTGATAAACTAGATAGACGATTAGATGAACGTGTAGGCGTTCTGGAGAAATGGCGTTGGTTGATTATTGGCGGCGCCATACTTCTAGGATTTCTTATGCAGAAAATGGAATTTTCATTATTTTAAACATGCAATAAAGTCATACCCATTAGTGGTCCTTTATGCTTGAAAAACATATGAAAATATGTTATATAGTATTATGAAAGGACACAAATGGTACAACTCATACGACAATTTTTTAACTCACTTACTTTTACCACTAACTCTAGTGGCGCTTATTACGATAATGTGGATCCAAATATCGTCCGTTATTTTAGGACAGAATTTGGAAAGCACTGGAAAGCGGAACTGGAACACTATCTTTATCAACAAAAAAAGTAAAGATTAAAGCTTGACTTTTTTGCTGTATTGTGATATAATATATAATTATTATGTCGGCATTAGATATTCAGTATATACACACAATCTCCCACAAACTAGACAGGTTTAAAAAGAAGTCTCAAAACTTATATAATTTTAGATGTGTCTATTGTGGAGATAGTCAAAAGAAAAAAACAAAGGCAAGAGCATACATTTATAGAGTAAAAAATGATATGTTCTACAAATGCCATAACTGTGGTAAAGGTACAACTATTGCTAAGTTATTAGAATACTTAGACCCTACTACTTACAAACAATACATTGTTGAAAAATATAAATCAGGTAATACTGCTTCAGTAAAAGAACCTGACTTTGAATTTAAACCTGTGAAGTTTGACGATAAGAAGTTAAAAGATTTAATTAAGTTTACAGATTTACCAGAAGGTCACCCAGCACTAGGTTTTATTACAAAAAGAAAACTAGACGAACATAAAGATAAATTTTATTTCTGTCATAAGTTTATGACATGGGTTAATACATTAATACCAAATAAGTTTCCAACCATAAAGAACGACCATCCAAGAGTAGTTATCCCTTTCTATGATGTCAAAGGTAATGTCTTTGCTTTTCAAGGACGTGCCTTTGGCATTGAAGAACCTAAGTACATAACTATTAAACTAGAAGAAAACAAAAGACGTATATATGGATTAGATAGATTGAATATGAATGAACAAGTAAAGATTGTAGAAGGTCCAATAGATAGTATGTTTTTAAAAAATGCCATTGCAGTTGCAGGTAGTGATTTAGAAATGAAACAGTTAAAAAACAAAGCTGTGTATATCTTTGATAATGAACCAAGAAGTATAGAAATAATAAAAAAAATGCAAAAATTAATTGAGAAGAATTATCAAGTGTTTATATGGCCGAAAAATATAAAAGTTAAAGATATCAACGATTTAATATGTGAAAATATTTCTGCTCCTGAAATAGAAAAGATTATAAGTAGTAATACATTTTCAAAATTATCAGCACAACAACAACTTAACAACTGGAAAGAGGTATAGATTGTCCCAAATTAACGTCAAAAAAAGAAATGGTAGAGGAACAGAACCTCTTAACTTAGAGAAAATACACTCTATGGTAGGTTATGCCTGTAAAGACTTAGCAGGTGTATCTGAAAGTTTAGTAGAAATGAATAGTGGTATACAATTCTATGACGGTATTAATACAGATGATATACAACAAATTTTAATTAAGTCTGCTAGTGATTTAATTACATTAGAAAATCCTAATTATCAATACGTTGCTGCTAGATTATTACTATTCAGTTTAAGAAAATCTTTATATCATAGACTATGGGAACTACCACACTTACAAAAACATATTGAAACATGTATAGAACAAGGTGTATATGATCCTGATATTTTAAAATGGTATAGTAAAGAAGAAGTTGACCAGATGAATGGTTTACTCAAACATGAAAGAGATTACTTATTTTCATATGCAGGTATGAGACAAGTGCTTGACAAGTACCTTGTACAAGATAGAAGTTCAGGACAAATATTTGAAACACCACAATTCATGTATATGATGATTAGTGCTACATTATTCAGAAATTACTCAAAAGACAAAAGGATGAATTATGTTAAAAAATATTATAACGCAATATCAACCCACCTTATCAATATTCCTACACCGGTTATGGCAGGCGTTAGGACTCCTATCCGCCAGTATGCTAGTTGTGTCCTTGTGGACGTTAATGATACTCTTCCTAGTATCTTCTCTAGCGATATGGCTATTGGGCGTTATGTTGCTCAAAGGGCTGGCATTGGTATCAATGCTGGCAGAATTAGGGGAATTAATAGTCGTATCCGTGGCGGCGAAGTTCAACACACCGGCGTTGTCCCATTCCTTAAAAAGTTTGAAGCAACGGTCAAGTGTTGTACACAAAATGGTGTTAGAGGAGGGTCAGCGACTGTACACTTTCCTATCTGGCACCAAGAAATAGAAGATATACTTGTTTTAAAAAACAATAAAGGTACGGAAGATAATAGAGTTAGAAAGTTAGATTACTCTATACAGATATCAAAACTATTTTACGAAAGATTTATTAACAACGAAGACATAAGTTTATTTTCTCCACACGAAGTACCAGGTCTATATGACGCATTTGGTACAGATGAGTTTGACGAAATGTATATGATGTATGAAAGAAAAACAAGTGTGAAGAAACATAAAGTAAAGGCACAAGAGTTATTTGGTGCAATCTTAAAAGAAAGAGCAGAAACAGGTCGTATCTATATTATGAACATTGACCATGCTAATTCTCATTCATCTTTTAAAGATAAAGTAAACATGTCTAATCTATGCCAAGAGATTACATTACCAACAGACCCTATTGAACATATAGATGGTGCAGGTGAGATTGCATTGTGTATTCTATCTGCTATTAATATGGGTGCAATCAATGATAAAGAAGAATTAGAAAACCTTTGTGATTTATCTGTAAGAGGGTTAGAAGAAATTATTGACCATCAAAATTATCCTGTTTTAGCGGCAGAAAGAAGTACAAAAGCAAGACGTTCATTAGGTATTGGTTATATTGGTCTTGCTCATTTCTTAGCAAAAAACAAGGTTTCTTATGCTTCAAAAGACGCCTGGAGAATGGTGGACGAGTTTACTGAGGCATTTCAATACTATCTACTCAAAGCATCCAATGAGATTGCCAAAGAGAAAGGACCATGTGAATACTTTAATAAAACTAAATATTCAGATGGTATACTACCTATTGACACTTATAAGAAAGATGTTGATACTATTGTCAAAAGAAAGCTGAGTTATGATTGGTCTGCTCTTAGAAAGGATATCAAAGAACACGGATTACGTCACTCAACATTGTCAGCACAAATGCCTAGTGAAAGTTCGTCTGTGGTGTCAAATGAAACAAATGGTATTGAACCGCCAAGAGACTACTTGTCTATTAAGAAAAGTAAAAAAGGTCCACTCAAACAAATAGTACCAGGATATCCTAATATCAAAAACTTCTATACCCTACTTTGGGATATGCAAGGCAACGAAGGTTATATCAATGTCGTTGCAGTAATGCAGAAATACTTTGACCAAGCAATATCAGGTAACTGGTCTTATAATCCAGAACAGTTTGAAGGTAATGAAGTGCCTATTTCTGTAATGGCAAAAGATTTGTTGACTACATATAAATTAGGATGGAAAACAAGTTATTATCAAAATACATATGATAGTAAAAGTGATAGTGATGAACCACAACACAGTATTGGTGGTCCAGAACAAGAATTAAAAACAAGAAATGAGTTTCAAAGTGATGAAGCTTATGAGGAATACTGTGAAAGTTGTGCAATATGATAATATCAAAACAAATAAGTTTAATAGACACGCAAGAAAAAAGACAAGCGTTGATAGACGCTTTTGAAGAAAACAAAGATTTAGTAAAGATAGATAAATTTGGATTTGAATATATAAGTTCGCATGATTTACCTGAAAAGTATGATGATAAAACACAACATATTTCTGACGCAATTATAGGACTACATGAATTTTTAAATTTATATGCACCTACTAAGAATGGCGTACAGTTAAAATATATACAAATAAGAAAACAACACGGTGATATGCATGTTCCATGGCACAATGAAAAAGAATGGAACAGACTAGACATTCACATTCCACTAAATAAGACTACTGGCGGTGTATATCGTTTTCAACATGCAGTTATATCAAATAAAATGGGTAGTCTATTAATGTTTGACCCTAATATAGATTTTTGGTCAGTTGATAAAGTTGAAACTCCACATTATAAAATTGTAATAAGATGTAGTGACCTTGACCCTGAGTTAAGATACACAGGACAAGGTGATTTAATTAACTATCCAGAGGTATAAGAATGGCATATTTAACTGTTAACATACCACACATAGATGTGTATGTAAAGAAAGAGTTTCTTTATGACAACGAAAAAGGTCATGGAGAATTAACTGAAGGAGTTTGGGTTACGGCAAAATCTATACAAGGTCGTGCCCTTTATTTTGAAACTTATCTACCAGAGTATGGTGCTCTGTATGACAAGTTACCTATTAGTGCGTTTGTATGGAAAAAAGATTATGGTGAAAGTTTACCTTTAACTGAGTTACAGTTATGGGATTGTTTTAGTTATGATATATCAGTTATTGAAAAACAAATGTTATCAGGTAATCAATGTAAGTATTTGTCACCAGGTAAAAAATGGTACAATGGTTGGTACATGTTTACAATAGATAATGCGAACAGTACAAACTTGGAAAGAAACATAACTTATAGTGAGATACCAAGTCAACACAAATCTTTTAATATTATAAAATTAAATAATGGACACTTTGCAGCTCAACCTAATAATAGAGTTATCTTTTATGATAAGAGTTTGTCGCCAAGTAAATTAAAGTTTCCAGACTTTAAAGTTTCTACACAAGAGTTTAGTGTAGAAGGCGAACTAAAGTGGACAGCAGGTGATAGTGATGAGTTTTTTTACGAACTAAAAGAAGGAGAAAATGAGTAAGAGCGTTTACAATAAAAATCAAGTGGACTTTACAAAACAACCAATGTTTTTTGGAGAGGACAATTCCGTTCAAAGATATGATACATTTAAGTATCCTGTGTTTGATAAATTAACACAACATCAATTAGGTTTATTCTGGCGACCAGAAGAAGTATCTTTACAAAAAGATAGAAACGACTGGCAACAATTACGACCAGAACAAAAACATATCTTTACATCTAATCTAAGATATCAAACATTATTAGATAGTGTACAAGGTAGAGGACCTAGTTTATCTTTCTTACCATTTTGTAGTTTACCTGAAATAGAAAGTCATATCTTAGTATGGGATTTTATGGAAAGTATTCATAGTAGAAGTTACACATACATTATTAAAAATATTTACTCAGACCCTGGTGAAGTATTTGATAAAATTTTAACAGATAAGTATATCACAGAAAGAGCAGAAAGTGTTACAGGAACATATGATGATTTAATTGAACACGGACAAAGATGGTTACTTGATAAAAAAGGTAACATGAAAGAACTAAAAAGAAAACTTTGGCGAGCGATAGTCAATGTAGCGATACTTGAAGGTATCCGTTTCTATGTTTCTTTTGCTTGTTCGTTTGCATTTGGTGAATTAAAACTTATGGAAGGTAGTGCAAAAATTATATCTTTGATTGCTAGAGACGAAAGTCAACACTTAGCAGGTTCTCAGCATATGATGAAACTTTATAAGAGTAAAGAAAACGATAAAGAAATGTTACAAGTAATTAAAGAAGAAGAAGAAAATACTATACAGGCATTTAAAGACGCCGTTGACCAAGAAAAGCGTTGGGCAAATTATCTATTTAAAGATGGTTCAATGATTGGTCTTAATGATAAATTATTACATAACTATGTTGAGTTTATTGCTAACAAGAGAATGAGAGCAGTAGGATTAACGCCTATATATGACCAGTCAAGTACAAACAATCCATTACCTTGGACTGAACATTGGCTAAATAGTCGTGGTTTGCAAAATGCACCACAAGAAACAGAAATAGAAAGTTATGTTGTTGGAGGAATAAAACAAGATGTTAAAAAAGATACGTTTGAAGGATTTAAACTATGATAATTTGTGAAAGCTGTGACGCTGAGTTTAAAGTAAAAGTGCTTAATGAATTACCAGTTAAGTTTTGTCCGTGTTGTGGAGAAGCAATACATAATGACGCTGATTGGGAAGATGAAATAAAATATGAAGACGAGTAGTGCGAAAGCAAAAGGCAGAAATTTACAAAAAAAAGTTAGAGAAATATTAATAGAGAAACTAGACGTACATCCAGAGGACATTGAAAGTCGTTCTATGGGTGCAGGTGGCGAAGATTTAATTATGGCACGTGCCGCTAGAGAAAAGTTTCCATACTCAATAGAGTGTAAGAACCAAGAGAAAGTAAATGTTTGGTCAGCATATGAACAAGCAAGTGAAAACTCTGGCAAATACGAACCTATTGCAGTAATCAAAAAGAACAATCAAAAACCTTTAGTAGTTATAGACTTAGAAGCATTTGTACAATTACATATGCCTAAGACGGTAGAAGATTTATGATAGGTCTATTTTTTTTAGGAATACCTGTGACAGTATTAGCAATGTATATATTATTAAAAGCAAGGGAACATGATGATAATAACAGGAGTAGATAAGAACCATGAAGACATGGTTATCTGGTGGTATGAAAATGTTAAAAAACATAATCCAGATGTAAAAGTAGGCATATGGGATTTTGGTATGTCTATGCAAATGAGAGAAGTAGTTAAAGGTATAGACGCATGGTTAAGTGAACCTATTACACACCCTAGTAACATAGGTTGGTTTAATAAAACAAGAGCAGTTATAGATACACCAAGTCAATCAGTTGCATGGTTAGATGTAGATTGTGAAGTCTTAACAAACATAGAAGAAATATTTTCATTAGTGCCATCTAACATGATAGGTCTTACTAGAGATTGGGTAAGAGACAATTGGTGGGCAACTGGCGTTATAGTTGTTAATGATAGACCAGAATTACTTAAACATTGGAATGAAATGTTGTTAAAGACAGCAATCAGAGGCGACCAAGAAATGTTATTTGAAATAGTTGGTAAAGAAGAGCATGATGAAATACAAGAATTGCCACAAGAATATCAATGGTTAAGAATATCATTAAATAAAGGCGTAGATAGTCCAACTAAAAAGATTATTCACTGGACAGGACCTAAAGGTAAAAGATTTATAAGAGAACATTTAAAACAAGGTAGAAAGTATAAAGGTGAAACTGTATGATAAATGAAACTACCATTTCTATTTTAACACCTACAAGAAATAGACCTAACAATTGTGAAAGGTTTATTAAATCAATATATGCAACAGCAAGTGATAAGACTAAGATAGAATTATTTTTTTATGTTGATAATGATGACCCAGCATTAGAACAATACAAATCTTTAGCTGCTCATTGTGATAGTGAATATAAAGATTTTAAAAAAGTAGATTTTACATTTGATGAACCTAAAAGTGTTTCTATTTCATGGAATGATTTAGCAGCTAAGAGTTCAGGTTATTTAATGATTATGGGTAATGATGATTTAATTTATAGAACTGCTAATTGGGATAGTTTACTCATACAAAATTTAGCAATAAGATATAAAGAGGATCCATATTGGGTTAGTTGGGTCAATGATGGTATCAATGCTGATAGACATTGTGCCTTTCCTATTATTGCAAGAGAGTGGTATAATACTGTAGGTTATTTTGCACCTGGTTGTTTTCATTTTGGTTACAACGATACATGGGTATTTGATATTGCAAAGAGATTAGAAAGAACACATTATATTAATAACATACTTGTTGAACATATGCATTTTTCAAAAGGCAAAAGTGATATGGACGATACATATGCTCACAATAGAACAGGACCTAGAGGCAATCTATATCAAAAAGATAAAGGTATTATGGAACATCCTAATCAAGTACAAAGAAGAAAAGAAGAAGCAGAAAAAATTAAACAAGAGATAAACAAGATAAAAGGTCCGTCTTTAAAAGCACAAGTGATTGAAGATATACCTGAATATGAATTAGTATTTGTACAGAAACTAAAAAAAGAATGGCAAGCAACTTCACATAAACTAAAAGAAGACCCATTAAAAGAACAGACAGAAAAATACAATAAACTATGTGAGAGTATAAAAAAACATGGTATGAAATATCCTATTCTGATTGATGGTGAAGGCAAAGTATTACGAGGCAATCAACGAGCATGGTATTGTATTGATAATGATATTAAATACATTAGTGCTTATAGAATAAAAGATAGTAATATAGATAAGTTTATTCAGAAAACATATATTGACGGTGACGAATACCCTCTATGATATATGCTCTATATAGAATCCACTATGGATTAGATTTCTTAGAAAAATCAATTAACTCAATCATTGATGATGTTGATATGATTTTTATATACTGGTCTAAACAACCTTGGTATAAAGATTGTAAAAATTTACCACCTTTGAATGAGAATGTAAAAGAGTATTGCAAAAGATGGAATGGTAAAGTAAATGTTATAGAAAGAGAATTTGACCTACCATCAGGACAATATACTCAAATGTATTCAGACATGATTACAGGTCATACAATACCCAAAAAAGTATTGATGATGGAACCTGATATGGTATGGGACAAAGAACAATTAAAAAAAGCATTACAACTAACAGACGCTGAAGTTTCATTTAAACAAATAGAATTTTGGAAGAATGAAGAATGGTATATAAAAAGAACTAGAGAAAGACCAGGACCTACATTGTATAATCAGGCACCAGGTCTAACAGGTAAAGGTACTGCTTCAAATCAAAAACTTGTAAACAATGATATATATTGTTATAATTATGGATTTTGTTTAAGCAACGAAGTGATGAAGTATAAGTTTGAAGTCGCCGTGCAGTCGTCTAAATATTACAAAGATAGTTTACCTGCCAAAGACTGGTATGAAAAGAAATGGTTAAACTGGACACCAGAGACGGAAGATTTAGAAATGTCAGAAGCACATAAACACTACATAAAGAAAGCACATCCTTATGGCACTAAAGATTAAAGATTACGAACCAGTTAGATTGCACACCAAAGAAGGTTCTGAAATAGGTCTCTATAAAAAATTAACAGAAGCAGGTACTCAATATGTTATCTATAGACATGCTGCCAGAGGTAAGATTAAAAACTTTGTTGGTAATTATGAATACATTGATAACAACAACGTATCACATTTAAAACCTATAGACTTAGAATACGGTAATAAAATTTTAGATAGAGTAGAACAAGGAATGAAATATTCCAATATCTATATTTTCTATGATGTAAAAAGTGAAGATACAAAATTACCAGATGAGCCAAGTGAACAAGAACATAAATTTACATCTACAGGTATTAAATGGTGGCGACACCAAGAGGCAATGTTTAATTATAAGAATGGTAATCCTAATACAGTTATTTCCACACACATAAGTCCTGAAGGTGCATGTAATCTTAAATGCCCATATTGTAGTGTAACATATAGAGATACACATACAAGAATAGATTTAGATACAATAAAAGACTATGTACTAAAATTAAAGACAAGAGGATTAAAAGCAGTAATATTAACTGGTGGTGGCGAACCTACTGCTTACAAACATTTTAATGAATTAGTACGTTGGATATATGGCGAAGGATTAGAAGTTGCCTTAATTAGTAATGGTAGTAAACAATATTGGAAACGTATAGACGAAGATGTATGTAAAATGTTTAGTTGGGTTAGAATATCAATTAATGTATTTACAGATTGGGAAAACAGAATTGGTTTACCATTAGAAAAATTTGATATGAATAAAACAATTGTAGGTAACTCAATGGTCTATACAGTAGAACACGAACTATCAGACGAAGTAATGGAAGATAGAGTTGGGTTACTAGATAAAGTTTCTAAAGTGGCAGACGCTTGTGGTAGTAAGTATGTAAGATTATTACCTAACTGTTTATTAGAACAAGAGAATTTAATTAGACAACATAAAAGTTTAGACAATGTATTGTCACAGGTAACAGATACAAGATTTTTTCATCAATACAAAATACATGGAGCACCTAAAACTGCCACATGTCATCAATCATATTTCAGACCTTATCTAAGTGAAGAAATACATAAAGAGACAGGTAAACCAGGTACTGTTTATCCTTGTGATAGTGTTGTATTGAATGATAACTATGAACACTTTGCTGAAGAATATCAGTTATGCCATGCTAGTGATATATTAGACTACTTGGATAAAAAAGTATTACAAAAATTTGACGCAACACAAAGATGTACAGGTTGTGTCTTTACTGATAATGTCAATATGCTTGATGATTTTATAAATGATAAAGTTAACAGGTTTGACGAATTTAAGGAGCCGTTGACACATGAAAACTTTGTTTAAACCAGGTCAATTCTTTGACGAAAATTATTACGAAAGAGGTGCAGAAACAGGTAAGAGTTTGTATTCACATTATAGATGGATGCCAGAACTCACAATACCTATGTGCCATCATATCGCCAAATACTTAGAATTAAAAGAAACAGATAAAGTATTAGACTTTGGTTGTGCCAAAGGATTTTCAGTATATGGTCTTAGACTATTAGGTTATAAGGCATATGGTGTAGATGTATCAGAATATGCAGTTAAGAAATCACCAGAAGAAATAAGAAAGTGGTTAGGTGTAATAGAACCACAAGAAGAATTAACATGTGCTGAAGGTGGTTATGACTGGATACTTTGTAAAGATATATTAGAACATGTACCCTATGAAAATATAGAACAACAACTGGAAGTATTTTACAAAGGTGGTAAAAGATTATTTGTAATTGTACCTATAGGTCGTAATGGTAAATATTTAATTGATAGTTATGAACAAGACAAGTCACACTTTATCAAAGAAGATATAGATTGGTGGTCTAAAAAGATAGAAGACGCAGGTTTTAAGATAGACTTAGCAACTTATGATTTAGGTCCTTTTAAAAAGAACTGGCAATTTGAACCAGAAGGTAATGCCTTAATTATGGCAACAAGACCAAATACTTTACACGAAGATTTAATGATAGGTTTTGAAGAAGAAAAAAGACAAAGAGAATTAGAAGAAGAAGACGAATGATTATATTAGGATTGTACTTTGGTCATAATGCTGCTGCCTGTGTACTGAAAGATGGCGAAGTATTAATTAATTGGGAACTAGAAAGATTTACGAGAATAAAACATGACTTTGGTTTTAGTCAGGAATTTATTGATAAAACATTAGAACATTGTGGTTTAACAATGAATGATGTTGACCATATTGCATGTAATAATCCAGGCACAATTACTAGATGGATTGAACAACACATGCCAGAAAGAAAATTAAATTTTGAAGTACCTAGTGCAAAGACTTTAGAATATAAAAAGTTTGATAGAGGTTATATTGTTAATCATCATTTAGCACACGCAGCTTCAACATACTATACAAGTCCTTTTGATACTGCCACAATCTTTACATGGGACGGTGGTGGTGATAGTGAGAACTCTAGTGTATCACAAGGTGTTGGTAATAAAATAGAACAATATAAACCTGACGCAAGAAAGAACTTAGCGGCATACTGGTCAAGCATTACAATTAATAATTATAGAATGAAAAGAGTACATGCTTGGGATCCAGGTTCTGGTGCAGGTAAAGTTATGGGTCTTGCAAGTTATGGTAATGCTAATGAAAACTTGATAGAAAAAATAGAGCGAACATTATCAGAGGCACCAAGACATGAATATTATGACCCACGTGCCAGAGCATATAACAATTGCGAAGACTTATCAGATACAAAAACATCTAATAGTCAAAATGTGGCAGCAAGTTTACAAAGTCTTACTACACGAACACTATTAACTGAAATAAAGAATATTTACACAGGTAATCAAAACTTATGTTATGCAGGTGGACTTGCGTTAAATTGTATTGCAAATAGAGAGATTATCAAACAGACAAAGTTTGAAAAATTACATGTTCCTCCGTTTCCTAACGACACAGGATTAGCGATAGGGTGTGCTTTGTACATCTGGCACCATGTGTTAGATAACCCTAAGAAAACATCATATTTTAGTCCTTATACAGGACCAGATTATAATGTAGGACAACCTGACATTGAAAGAGTTGGTAACCTACTTGCAGATAATAAAGTTATATGTTACTATGAAGGTCGTAGTGAGAGTGGACCTAGAGCATTAGGACATAGAAGTATTTTATGTAATCCAGGTATTGATGGCATAAGAGATAGATTAAACTACAAAGTAAAAATGAGAGAATGGTACAGACCATATGCACCCATTATACCTGAAGAAAATGCCAAAGAAATGTTATTAGATTATAACGAATGGTCACCTTATATGCAAACAAGTGCCATAGTTAAACACGAATATGATGAGGCATTATCAGGCGTTACACAAGTTGATGGTAGTACAAGAGCACAAATTTTAAAACATGACCATAATGAAACACTATATAATATTATACAACAAAGTAAATTGCCTGCTTTGTTGAATACAAGTTTTAACTACCAAGAACCTATAGTTGAAACACCTGAACAGGCGAAGGCAACATTTGATAGAATGAAAGATGTTGATGTATTAGTAATTGGAGATAAAATATATGAAAGATAGAATTGACCACATAGTAAAATGGATAAAAGATTATGCAAACAAATATAACAAGACAACATTAGTTATAGGTGTATCAGGTGGTATAGATAGTGCAGTAGCGTCAACGCTATGTGCTATGACAGGTATCAAAGTCATACCAATTGTAATGTCAATTAAAAATAAAGATACATTAGCATTAGAACATGCTTGGTGGTTAGATGAGAATTTTGATAATGTAAGTCGTAGAGTTATTAACTTAGAAAAAATATTCCATGAGTTTGAAAACGCAAGTAATTATCTAGGTGCTGATAGTAAATTAGCATTTGCAAATAGTCGTAGTAGATTAAGAATGATGATGTTATATCAAGTGGCACAAAGTAATAATGGATTAGTTGTAGGCACAGGTAATAAAGTAGAAGATTTTGGTGTAGGTTTCTATACTAAGTATGGTGATGGTGGTGTTGATATATCACCTATTGCAGATTGTATGAAAACAGATGTATGGAAAATTGCAAAAGAATTAAATATATTACAATCAATACAAGAGGCAAAACCAACAGATGGTTTATGGGACGATGGAAGAACAGATGAAGACCAACTTGGTGTAAGTTATGAAGATTTAGAAAAATCAATGAAGCAAGACCAAATGAATGCTATTGTAACTAAACCTAGTGACCAAGAAAAAATGAAGATATATATAAAACACAGAAAACAAAACTTACATAAAATGGAACCTATTCCAGTATGTAGCATGGAGAAATTTAAATGAAAGTAGGATTTATAGGACTAGGTAAACTAGGCAGAGACGCAGCTGAAGTATTAGCAGAAAAACATGATGTAACAGGTTATGACCCTAACATAGATGTACCAGGATTATCAGGTACACAAGAGCAAGCATGTAAAGGTAAAGATGTAGTTTTAATTGCAGTACAAACACCACATATACCGGCATATGATGGTAAAGACCCAACATCACATTTACCACCAAGAGATTTTGATTATTCATATATCATAGAAGCAACAAAACAAGTTGACGCATTGGTAGATAAAGGTACTTTAATTTCTGTTATATCAACTATGTTACCAGGTACTGTAAGAAAAGAAATACAACCACTTGTACAAAATGGTCAGTTTATTTACAATCCTTATTTGATTGCACAAGGTACTGTAAAATGGGATATGAGAAATCCTGAAATGATTATGATAGGTACGGAAGATGGTGAAGAAAGTTTAGCAGTAGATATGTTGCATGACTTATATAATCCTATCTTAGAAAAAGAAGTAAGATATGAATTAGGTACATGGGAAGAAATAGAGGCACTCAAAGTTTTTTATAATACTTTTATTTCTACAAAACTTGCATTAGTTAATATGATACAAGACACGGCAATGAATGTTGGTCATATGAATGTTGATGTTGTAACAAAGGCATTAGCAAACAGTACGCAACGAATTATGGGACCTAGTTATATGAAAGCAGGTTTTGGTGACGGTGGTGGTTGTCATCCTAGAGATAATATCGCATTAAGAGTATTGAATGAAAGATATGACTATGGTTATGATTTATTTGACGCTATTATGAAAGCAAGAGAAGAGCAAGCTCGTAATATGGCAAAATATTGTGTATCTTTTAAAATGCCAGTAGTAATACTTGGTAGAGGTTTTAAACCAGGTGTTGAACAAACAGCAGGAAGTCCTTCTTTGTTAGTTGGTTGGTATGTTAGAAAGTTAACTACTAATGAAGTATATTATGACCACGCACCAGATGAAGGCGCTTATACGTTTTTAATACACGATAAAGCAATGATACCAAAAGAATGGAATCCAGGTAGTTGTATTATAGACCCTTATAGAGAATTAGGTCCAGTTAAAAATTGTGTGGTAAAACATTATGGTAACACTCGCAGATAGAAAGATTGGTACAAACGTATTAGTTAATCTTGTTAATATACGTTCAACTCTACCACAAAAACTTGTAAGTGAACAAAGACATTTACAAAAAGATTATAATTCTTATGTAGAATATTTAAGTGCAAGGTGTGAAGCATTTGTAGATAGAGGTTGGAAAATTAATATAATGAATGATGTTATTGATGAAACTATTAATGATAGAAGTATTATACATCCTTTATTTCATTTTAAAAAATTTAAAAAACGAAAGTTTATACCAGAAGATGAGATAAGAAGTTATAATAAAATATTTGTTGCAGGTGTATTTTTACAACATCAAGTATTAGAAAAGTATCAAATGTTAAGAAGAACAAATCCTGAAACATATATTACACCTACAATATCATTTTGCCAAGAATGGGGATATGATACACAAAAAAATGAAAACTGGAAAAAACTTGTAACTTTAGATATGTTTGCTTATGTTTAATATACCTTATTGGAAATATAATGTGGATCCTAAAAGTTATGATAGAGATACCATACTTGCAGATATAGAACATAACTATAGTTTAGATAGTGATAGAAATAAATGGGACGGCAACAATTACTTAAATAGTAAACTACATCATAGTAATAGAGATATAGACAACCCTAAATTTAAAAAGATTAATTACAAATCTTTAGTGCCAGTTTACCATAAAATTTTTGATGGGTTTTGTAAAACGTTAGAACTTACATCTACCTTTTCATATGCATTTGATATTACAAATTATACTGCTATGAAATCAGGTCAATATATGCGACCACATAACCATATAGGTGATAGTGATTTTACTTGTATTCATTATTTAAAGTTTAATCCTAAGAAACACCAATCCACAGTATTTCACAATGCCAATCATTGGGCAGACGATTATCAATATCTTAGACCTACGTTATATAAGAAACTAGATATCAATAACGAAAAACATAGTTATCTTTTAAAATACTATAAACTACCTACTGAACAGGATACCTTTGTTATCACACCTTCCAGTTTGATACACGAAGTACCACCTTTCAAATCAGACGAATTAAGGGTTACCTTAGTCGTAAATCTTCAAATTAAATAGAACAAAACAAGAACATTGGCTGTGCAGATTGTCGCACCAGCACTAAACCATTGCCAGGCAACGGAACTAATTTACATTTTTATGCCAATAGTTGTTGACTTTTTGGTCTTTTTCATGTATAGTATATCTATATTATGAATAAAACAAAGGAAAACATTATGACATATGAACAAATGAGTGACAAAATTACCAAGTTAATTGATAACGCTGAAGAAAAAATGAATGAGTTGATTGAAGACTATAACGAGAATAATAAAGAAAACACAGAAGTTGATACTGTTGATTTATCTAGTAAGTTTTCAGAATTACAAGATTACTTAGAAGACTATACAACTGAGTTTAAAGAAGTAGAAATACAATAACTAGAAAGAGAGATATATTATGAACACATTTTTTTCAATGACTACGATACTTGCTGCCATCATGGCGGTTGGTGCTATAGACGATTGTAAAGGACATTGTATGGGTAATGAAAACTGGACTATGTTTTTTATTATGACAGCAATAATGATTGTATCCATTATAATGACTATATTAACTTTAAAGAAGGAGAATGCTTAATGAGAAAAACATTTTTTTACGTTTTTGTTGCTTGGGTCTATATTTGGTCTTGGTCAATATTTAACGTAGTGAAAGCAGATGAACCAATAGTTTCAAAAGAGTATGTTGAAACAGTTGTTAGTCATGTAATTAGAAATATGAATAACATGGACCATAGCGAAGTGTTAAGTGACGACCTTGCTAGAATTGCCCATATGTATACCATTGATATGTTGATAAGTGTACAGAAACATTTACCTTACATATTAGAAGGTGCTATAGCTGATATGAGACTAAAAGCAGATAAAGAATATAAATGTAAACTACAAGGTGACAGTAAGAACAAGGAGTGTTATGACAATTAAGACAAAAGAAGATATTATAGAAACATTAGAATATGCCATCAAAGATATTAAGAGTGGTATGGAAGAAAGTGGTATTGCAGAACTGGAAGATTTAGTGAAAGATATTAAGGATCCTAAAATGATGACAGTTGATTTAAAGAAACAGTATGATTGGAGAACTGATTACGATTGGACTGATTTGAATGACCATCCTGTAGATTTGCCAGATGGTTGGATAAAAGTATGAGTTTAAAAAAACGAAAGGAAACAATTATGATTGCAGAATTAACATTTATTGATGAGTTGAAGGATATTAAGAACTCCTTAGGAGTAGGTACAGATAATGCTACCTTTAAATTAATTGATACTATTCAGAGGAAGTGGGAGAAACAGGTAGACGATTTTGAGAAAGCAGTGGCACCACAGGATCCTGTAGAAATGGTTGAAGTAATGGGTATTACAGGACTAGAACAAAACGAGAACAAATAAAGGCTTGACAAAAGCACTCTTTTATGATAGGATATAGACAATAGATGGCAATAATTTATACACACAATACGTCTGGTGCAATAAGACGTTTAAAAAGAAGAAGACCCACTAAAGAATATATGATTGCTTTAGCAAAGCATATCAAGTATTTAAAAAAACTAGGTCTAAAAGTGAATGATAAAGGTAGAATTGTAATGAAACAAAACCCAAAATATACAACTGTTACATATAACGATATTTCAAAAGACAGTACGAAAAGACTAGACGCAGAATACTGGATTAACAAAAAATTTTCAGGTGGTACAAAACCTGTAAATAACTGGCGACTTGAAGAAAGTAAAAATTTTACTATCGCTCCTGCCTACAACAAAGGTGCTTATCAAGTAATTACTAAATCTAACGTGAAAGACATAGGTAAGTAGTGCGACATCCTGTCACATTTACTTTTCTATTAAAGCATGATAGAGTTAACAATATATTATTAATAACAACGAGGAGACTATAATATGACTACAAAAACTATACAACAAAAGATTAAAGAGAATGATTTATCTATGCAAGGTATTTTGAAAGAGTTTAACTCTTACGATAATCCTTTAGACAAAGCAAAATTTCTTAGAGAAATGGGTGGGTTAAATTTACCCTATGATGTGAATTGGGAGCGACTTGCTCAAGGATATGACGGCACGAAACCTTTTCCTGTCATTAAGAAAGTTGATGAAGATGAAGGTGACGAAGATATCCTTTCTGATAGAGTTTCAATGGACTCTGTTGGTCATGCAGAAGGACATGGCGACCCTCTAACTAAAAGGGAGTTGGATGCGTTACTTTAGTATCGCAATAATATTTACAATGTTAACTGGTTGTGGAAGTATGAATGATAGAACTGTCCACGCCAGTTTATTTGTTGACCATTTAAATAATATGCCTATTGGTAAAACTAATTTTTTTATGTGGCACAATAGTGCTACAGGCAATCAAGGTGATGTTAAGATTGTGAATAGTTATATACATAAGTCAGGTGCTAAATGTGTTGATTATCAATCTACAGTTAATATACAAGATAGCTGGCCAATGAATTTTCCTGGTAGTTTAGATAGAAGTACAGAATTTGGTAAGGCGTGTCAAATGCCTGACGGTAGATGGCGAATAATTGAAAGGGTAATGTAATGACAGTTTATTCTACACATGATTGGCGTAAGAATACAGATGACGCTAGAGTTATAGATGATAAAAATATGACATATGCAAAAGTAAATGATTGTAGAGTGTTATTTAAAAATCCTAAAACATTAAAGGAAGAACAAGTTGATGTTTCTAGGTTGGTAAGAGTATTCGTAAACAATCAAACACAAATGAGGAAAAGTATAAAATGAATATGTTTTATGGTATATTAGTTTCAATTGGAATATTATTAGTACCTGTTGGTATGATGTATTTAATGAATAAAGAAAAACCAAAGAAAAAAGAACCAACTTATAATGATGATACTGTATGAGAGAACCAAACTTTAATGTAATGTTTTTTATTGTATTGATATTAGCATTATTAATCTGGTCAGGTGCAATAGCAAATGACGAGACACCTAAATTCACAAAGAGTAATTGTGTTATAGAAGTTATCTATGATGAAAACATGGAAAACGAAGTCAGTAGAAAAATGATATGTAGAGACGGTGTTATAGGTCCTACCTACTGGCAATTATTCGCTCAATTTTATTACGGACAGGAAAATGTGCCTGCCTACTGTAGAAAAGTTGAAGGCGGTTTAATACCTGATAAGGTATGTTTAACTAATGACGGCACTTGGGAGAAACAATGAAGTTTATCTTTGGTATGATAATAGGTGGTATTATTGTATATCATAATCCAGATATTGGGTTTGATATATACCACAACTCAATAGAGTATATAAGAGAGGTGATAAAAGGAAATGAATAAAATAATAATAATGATTTTACTAGGTCTGTTAGTTACAGGTTGTGCTAAGACAGTAAAAATAGAACATGAAGGACAGACCAAGTCTGGTATGTTAGAAGAAGTACCTAAATGGTTTGTAGAAAAAGAAGGTAAGAAAGGTCTCTTTAATAAGAAAGACAAGTTTTATCTTTACGGTGTAGGTGTGGCAACAAGTCCAGATTTACAACTTGCAATGGACAAAGCAACAATGGTAGCGAAAGCTGACTTAGCAGATGTAATGCATGGTGAAATGAATAAGAATGCTAATGTGTTTATACAAGAACTAGGACAAGAAGGTTCTAAGATTATAAACTCTAAGGCAGAGTCCACAATTGTAAACATAATTAAACAAACTAAAGTACAAGGTTATGAACAATGGCAGATTGCTGTATCTATAACTGGAGACAATGAGTATAGAGTTTACATGGGTTTACAGTTACCGTTAGGTGAGTTAAACAAGTTAGCAGAATTGGTAAAAGCAGAAGCTAAAAAAGATATAAATATGGCAGAAGCTAATATTAAAGCGAATGACGCTATAGATAGTTTAACAGAAATAGCAACGGAGTAAATAATGTATAAAGTATTTTCAAAAGATAATTGTGTCTATTGTACAAAGGCAAAGTCCTTACTTAATAGTGTAAATTTACCTTTTGAGGAACATAAACTGTCGCCTACTTTTACACCAGATAAAATGTTTGAAATGATAGGTAAACAAGTACGGTCTATGCCTCAAATTATGAAAGGTGATGAGTTGATTGGTGGTTATACTGATTTGCGAGAACATCTAATAAATGAAGGTAAAATCAATTTCCAAAGTGAAACCAAGGAATAAAGATTGGTGTACCAACCTAGGATGGACAAAACCAAAGAGAGTGATACTAGATGACAGCGAAAATTCTATCGTTTCCTGACGGAAAACATATACCTAATCTGACCAGAGAACAGAAAATACCTGTAGAAGAAAAGATAGCGGAAGAACAAACAACAAAATATGCTAATGCAGTTGCTGATGATATGGTCATTGGAATGTTGGCACAGTTACAACAAGAAGGTATGAATATTGGTTTACGAGATCCAAAGTTAAGTAACAAAACTTTCTTAGATTTAGGTATCTTTATGGAGGCGTTAAAAGGTTTATTGTATAGAGAACTAAACTTAGAACACCCTTTCCACGATATAACTGATAATCTTATGTTTAAACAAAAAGACGAGAAATCAGGTAGGACATATTCAGTAATTGATTATGAAGGTAAAAGAATTTGTGACAAAAATGATGAAGACGAAATTGAATTTGAAGGAGAAAATTTAGATGATACTGATAGACTACAGCCAGATAGCGATTAGTAATATCGCTGTACAATTGGCAATGAGTAAAGACAAGATGACCTTGTCTATACCAATTGTAAGACATATGATACTAAACTCTATTAGAGGATTAGTACACAGATTTAAACAAGACTATCCAGGTGATGTTATCATTGCAGTTGACGGACCGGCACCTTGGCGTAGAGATATATTTCCACACTACAAAGCAAAACGAAGGGAAGGGCGAGACGAATCCAAAACTGATTGGGAAAGTGTGTTTGGTTTAATACACACAATCAAAGAAGAAATACGAGACAACTTCCACTATAAAGTTGTACAATTAGATAATGTTGAAGCAGATGACATTATTGCTGTACTATGTAAAAAACACAAGACAGGATTAAACATTGCTACAGACGAAAAGATTTTAATTATATCAGGTGACAAAGACTTTCAACAACTTCAAAAGTATCCAGGCATATCTCAATATGCACCTATACAAAAGAAGATGATAGAAACACAAAATCCACAAGAGTATATCTTTGAACATATAATGAGAGGTGATACCTCTGATGGCATACCTAACTTCTTGTCACCAGACGATACCTTTGTAAATAAGATTAAACAAAAACCTATACAAAAGAAAAAATTATCATATTGGATTGACACTTTAATGAAAGGTGAGGATCCTAAGACTTTCTGTAATGAATATCACTATAGAAACTACCAAAGAAACCAGAGACTAATTGACTTTGACTATATTCCAGATGATATGGAAGAAGACATATATAATACATACAAAAACATTAAGGTACAATCTAAACAAAAGATATTACCTTATTTAATTAATAACGATTTGAAAGAATTGATTGGCAAAATAGAGGAGTTTTAAAATGGCTGAACCAATGTATCAATTATCATTCCATGAAATATTAACAAAGGTTAATAATGCGAAAGATAAAAAGAAAAAAATAGAAGTGTTGAATAAGTATGACACTAATGAATTAAGAATGTTAATGAAGTTAGCATTTGATCCTAAATTAGTATGGAAGTTACCAGAAGAAAACCCACCATATAAAAAGAATGAAGCACCACTAGGTACTGAAAATCATATATGGTTAAAAGCGGAAACAAAAAAATTGTTCCACTATTTAGAAGGTGGTAATCCACAACTAAAACAGATGAAAAGAGAAAACATGTTTATAGAAACACTTGAAGCATTAAGTGATGAAGAAGCAAAGTTACTTTTACACATTAAAGGTAAAGAATTAAATAAAGTTTATAAAGGTTTGACGGAGAATTTAGTAAAGGAAGCGTTCAATTGGGACGACAATTTTATGAGAATTAACGCTTAGTGCGACATCCTGACACACTTTTTATTTAAAAAGCATTGAAAAATAAAGGTTTTTTTATGTCCTTTTTACTTGACTTTTGCTTGTTTTTAGTGTATATTATAAGTATATTAACAAGAAAACGAAAGGTTATATTATGAAACTTAAAACTACTAGAGACAATCTACTTAAATATACCAAAACTCCGTTTGACGGACAAGATTATGAGACCGTTGCTCATCTTATTGCTGGCAATCAATTAATTGCTGCCGCTAACTTTATTGATAGATTAGATACTATGGTTAGAGATACAATGAAAATTGTTATTATGAATACTTGTCCTAAAATATCTTACGAAATGTTTGGGACTATTGAATTTTATGAAGGAGGTCAATAATGAGTAAAGTTAAAAACATGGCGTGGGACAACGCTGAAGAACAATCTGATAATATTATCAATCAATACTGTATAGGTTCTATTGATGAAACAACTGCTAAAAAACAATTAGCAGATGTTGACAATTTATCATTATGTGGTATTGATGAGGACAATGTAGATGAAGTCCTTGATATTGCAAAACAAGAATACGGTGCTAAACTGTTATATAAAAATGAGTATCTTAGATAACATATGGCAAGAAAAAAGATAGATAGATTAGCAGAAAACTTTAACAAAAAGTTTCCTTATTATCCCACACTTACAGACGCTGAGCTGTGGTTTGATATACTAAATAATATTATCTTTAAAAGAAAACTACCGTCTTTTGATAGTATATCTATTAGAAGATTAAGAGGTGCTGTTGGTCAAGTAGTATTTAATGACCAATCAGAAAAGCGAAAAAAGAAACCTAGAGAATGTCATTTAGAATTACATTATAAAATGAAATCCTTTGACACTTTTTTACAAGTGTTAGGACATGAAATGGTACATTTATGGCAATATTATGCGTTAGAAGATAACAGTTGTAACCACAACATTGATTTCTACAAATGGCGTAGAACGTTTGGTGCAAATGGTATTAAACTAACACTTACTATTGACAATGATACAACTAATATTGACTAAGGAGGTCTTATGAAAATATTTTCAACTATATTATTATTAATTGCTGGTGCGTTTATATGGCACGCAGTAGCACAAGAACAACCATGTACAGATGATGGTTGCAAAGAATTTACTGAACAAGTAGAACTAATCAAATACCAGGAGATAGAAGATTTTCCTAATGTTTTACCTGTTATCAATACAGATACAAAATCTCAATTTGTTTACACACTATCAAAATGTATAGACAAAATTTATGAGACAACAGATATTTCAAAACAAATACCAAAAGAACTAATCATTGCTCAAGCGGCATTAGAGACAGGTTGGGGTAAAAGTAGATTTGCCAACGAAGGTAATAATTTATTTGGTATTAGAACTTTCAACAAAGATAGTAAATGGTTATTACCAATTACATGGGACCAAACAAAATGGATTGGTTGGGGTGTTAAAGTTTATGAAACTAGATGTGATAGTGTAAAGGACTATGTAAGGATCCTTAACGAAGTATTTGCTTATGAAGAATTTAGAGAAGCAAGAAGCAACGGTGCAGATGTATACCAACTTGCTGATACTCTAACGAAGTATGCGACAAAAAAGAACTATACATCACTAATTAAACAAGTTATTAAACATAATATAGTAGGTGTTTATGAACTCTAAAGAAGAATTATACTGGAAACGTGTTGACGCTCTAAGAGCATATTTAAAAAAGGTTGACAAAAAGTTGCCAATGATGTATAATATGTTTAAATGGAAATTAATTAAGTTAATGGAGAAAGTGAAGGAGTTTTAGTATGAATATATTTTATTTAAACCACGATACAAAAACATGTGCTGAACAGCATGTGGATAAACATGTCGTAAAGATGATTGTAGAATACGCTCAATTATTATCTACAGCACATAGAATGCTAGATGGTAAAGAGATTGAAGGTAGAAGTAAGACAGGTAGAAAAGTGAAACGATATATTATGGAAGATAAAAGAGAAGACATTATATACAAAGCAGTACACTATCACCACCCTAGTGCCGTATGGGCAAGAGAAACCAAACAACAGTATCTATGGTTGTATGATTTGTTTAAAAAACTAGGACAAGAATACACACACAGATATGGTAAAGTACATAGTACAAACTTTAAACTGAATGAGATACTGGCAAATGCACCTAATAATATTAAACAAGACGGTTGGCGAGAACCAACACCGGCAATGTCACACTATCCTCAATGTATAGTACCAAATGACAGTATTGCTAGTTACAAAAATTATTATGTAGAAGCAAAAGCATATTTTGCTAAATGGTCTAAACGTGACGTACCAGCCTGGTACGCTGCCAGAATAACAGCATAAATAAACATATGCCAACATATACATTTAGAAATAAAAAGACAGATGAACAATGGACTGATTTGATGTCTATATCTGAAATGGAAGAATACTTAGAAAAAAATAAAAAGAAAATAGGTCTTGTGCCGGCTGCACCACTCATAGTAGGTAGTGTAGGTCAACTTGATAGTAAAACTGATAGTGGTTGGAAAGACATGTTAGGAAGAGTTGCAGAAGCACATCCAGAAAGTAATTTAGCTGACAGATATGGTAAAAAAGACCACAAAACATTAAAGATAAAAGACACTATTAAAAAACATAGAAAAAGAGCAAAAGGTAAAATCTAAATAGTCTAAATAGTTATATGATAGTTAACAGCACTAAGTTGTAGGGATATCATATAACCCAAAGATTGTAAGCTGAGTTAACACATAATCCGTAAGTGAAGGAATATTATGGCAAGTAAAAAGAAACAGTTGGAAATATCATTAAAGGATTTGAATGATATTAAACCAATCACAGATAATCAGAAGGAAGTTTTCAATAACTTCGCTGACAAAAATTTATTCCTATATGGTGTAGCAGGAACTGGTAAAACTTTCGTAGCGTTATATAATGCTTTGAAAGATGTTCTGGATCCTAAATCACCTAGAGAAAGAGTATATATTGTCCGTTCTATCATACCAACAAGAGACATAGGTTTCTTACCTGGTGATGAGGAAGACAAGTCATACTTATACCAAACACCTTACCAAAACATGGTTAGGTTTATGTTTAAAAGAGGTAGTGACGCTGAGTTTGATAGATTATATAATGACCTAAGAAATCAAGGCACAATTGATTTTCTTACTACTTCCTTTTTAAGAGGTGTAACAATAGATAATGGCGTTATAATTGTAGATGAATGTCAAAACTTAAATTTCCATGAGTTAGATACAATAATGACCAGAGTAGGACAAGATAGTAAAATTGTCTTCGCTGGTGATATGCAACAAACTGACTTAACGAAAACACAAGACCGTAATGGCATCCTAGACTTTGTTAATATACTTCAGCAAATGCCTGAAGTAAATTGCATTGAATTTGATTTGAATGATATAGTGAGAAGTGGATTAATCAAATCATATTTAATAAACAAAATAAAGTTAGGATTGCACTATGAGCAACAAATTTAAAGAAGCGTTAGAAATAATACTACACCACGAAGGTGGTTATGTAAACCACCCTAAAGACCCAGGTGGTGAAACAAACCTAGGTGTTACAAAAAGAGTTTATGAGGAATTTGGTGGTACTAAGGATATGAAAGACCTTACACATGAAGATGTGGCACCAATCTATAAAAAAGGTTATTGGGACAAATGTAAATGTGATGATTTGCCATCAGGTTTAGACCTGTGTGTATTTGACTTTGCTGTCAATGCAGGTCCAGGCAGAGCAGCGAAGTATTTACAATCTTGTGTTAGTGCCTTGCCAATAGATGGCGGTATAGGTCCTATGACGTTAGCAAAAGTCAACGAATATGTTGAGAAGTTTAACGTGGAATATGCTGTAGAAAACTACCAAAAGAATAGACAAAGTTATTACGAAGAACTATCCACATTTGCCACATTTGGCAGAGGTTGGACGAGACGTGTAGAAGAAACTACTGAGACAGCAAAATCTTGGATATAAGAGCTTGACTTTCCTGTAGGATTGTGATATAATAGAGTTTGAATAGTTAAAAAAAAAGGATTATTATGTTTATTCACAAGCAACCTACAGGTGAGTTGCCACCCCTGAAGGCAAAAAATGTTGACGGTAAAAGATTTTACGAACATTTAGAAACAGGCAGTAAGTACCCCTCAATAACAAGTGTATTATCAATAATACAAAAAGAAGGTCTTAAAAAATGGCGTGAGAGAGTTGGTAACGAAGTTGCTAACCATATTATGATTACTAGTGCTAATCGTGGCACAGCAGTCCATAACATGATTGAAGACCATTTAAACAATATTGACATTAATGATGTGGAAAAGTATAAGAAGCAATTTCTTCCACGCATGATGTTTCAGACATTAAAAAGCACACTTCAAAACATAAATAATATTAGACTACAAGAGGCAGGCATGTATAGTGAAAAATATACAGTTGCAGGTCGTGTGGACTGTATTGCTGAATATGAAGGTAAACTTTCTATTATAGATTTTAAAACAAGCAAAGCAGACAAACAAGAAGATTGGATTGAGAATTACTTTATTCAAGGTAGTGCTTATGCTGAAATGTATGAAGAAAACTTTGGCGAAAAGATTGACCAAGTTGTTATATTGATTACCACAGAGGAAGGTTCTGTACAGATATTTAAAAAAGATAAAAAAGATTATCTACCTAAATTGAAAGAAGCAATAGAAAACTTTTACAAATGGATAGAAACAAATGCTAAAACAAATTAAAAAAGGAATACTAGGTATTGGATTGATTGTATTATTCTTTTTCTTATTATCTTTTGGATTAAACAAAGCACAAGCAGGTGAAGGACCAGAGTTTTTACCTAATACAATACACCCAATACAAGTGCCAATGATGTGTGGCGAAAGCACAACAGTATTGACACAAATTGTAAATGGGTTTCAAATGAAAAGTTTAGCTGCAGGTCAAGTAAAGGCAGGCGGCGACTTAGATGGTGTTGATATTGGTGTTATATCATTTTGGATACACCCTACTTTAGAGTATGGTGGTATGTTAATGACAATAAAAGAAGGCAATTTGACATGTTTATTAGGTTATGGTGTAAATTGGGAATGGGACACAGACTTAATGATAGATGTTGTAAACGAAGTTATCAATGAAGATGAGACAAGTACGCAATAGGGACTTGGGTGCAATACCCAACACCTCCACCATTACAAAATTTACATATGGGGGTGATATAGGTTCGACCGTTGTGAGAAAGTTCATTGGAGATAATTCACTGGCGAGTGTAAACGTGACAAATGCAAACTTTAACGAGTATGCTTTAGCAGCCTAGTGTTGCTTAGGGTTTGCCTGTACCTCGTAACAGAAACAGGCACTACGCCGCTTTAGCTCATTTGGTAGAGCAACTGATTTGTAATCAGTAGGTGCCCAGTTCAAATCCGGGAAGCGGCACCATTAACAAGTGATAAGGAGATTATGACAAAACAAAGTGAACAATTTTACGAGCTTCTGGATAAGATGAGACAAGTACACGACAATAAGAGGCATGATTATGCTTCTGTTGATGATGTATTCAAAAATTTTAGAACAAGTGAAATGGCAGGTATTCCTGCATGGAAAGGCGTTGCAATGCGAATAGGCGATAAGTTTAGTCGTTTAATGTCTTTCTGTAAACAAGGTGAATTAAAAGTACAAGACGAAAGTATTGGCGACACCTTAATAGATATGGCAAACTATGCTATCATATGCCATATTTTATTTTATGAAATGAGAAACAAACAAATGAACGCACATAAAGACGATATAACAGAAAAGTTTTTAAATGCACAAGGAGATAATAATGACAGATGATAGTTCAGTAGATAAGTCTTTTGAGAATGAAACACCGGCACCAAGTCCTATGGTTCAGATTTCTATAAAAGAATACGACAAGTTAAAAGAACAACAACACTATATTACAGATAAGTCTTTAATTGATATTATAGATAACATGGAAAGACTATTAAGAGCATTAAGAAAACATATTGTAAGGACAGATATATAATGACACCTAAACAATTTGCATTAGTAATAGAAAAACGAGCAAGTAAGAAAAGAATAAGTCACATGGAAGCTGTATTAGATTATTGTACTGAGAAACAGATTGAACCAGACGAAGTGACACATTTAATTAACAGAAACTTAAAAGAAAAAATAAAGGCAAATGCTGAGAATTTGAATTTCTTACCAAAGACAGCAACATTGCCAGTATAAGGATAAATTATGCAATCATGGAAAATAAAACCTCACACATTTAAATTTAGAGAAGGCGACAGCGATGAAAAAGGCGGTTGTACGTTTATTGGTGGTACATGGAAAGATGTTACTACAGATGAACTATTTGCAGGCAAAAAGGTAGTATTGTTTAGTCTACCTGGTGCATTTACACCCACTTGTTCAAGTGAACAGTTACCGGCATATGAGGAAATGTATGATAAATTTAAACATGCACAAGTAGATGAAGTTTATTGTGTATCAGTAAATGACGCTTTTGTAATGAATGCTTGGGCAAGAGACCTAGGTATTAAAAAAGTAAAAATGATACCAGACGGTTGTGGTACGTTTACAAGTAACATGGGTATGTTAGTAAGTAAACCGGCACAAGGTTTTGGTATGAGAAGTTGGAGATATTCTGCTCTTGTAGAAGATGGTCTTGTAACTAGATTTAACCAAGAACCAGGATATAATCATCAATCAGCAGACGCTGACCCATATACTAGGTCTGACCCACAAACAATTTTAGCAACTATTAGTCATTAGTGAGAGACGGTTATAACATATATAAAAAATACTTAGCAATCAAATTGCATTTTTCTAAAGATGATTTTGATTTCTTTAAGTACGGAGGAGAAACAAAGGCGAAGTATGAAACATTTATTAAACGTAATGATAGATATTTCTTTGTCAAGGCAGCCAGAAAGTATGGCGATGATATTGTTGATTATTTTGTTGCTAACTTCATAGGCAATAAAACAGATTATATTAAAGACTTTAGCGAAGATAATTACTATCAATGGCGAAAAAGAATAGATGGTTTAACATATTACTTTAAGTTAGATATGGAAAAACTATTAAAGAAGACAGATGGTAACTTTGATAAGATATTTAAATGTTATCGTGGTCAACACCCACCTTTACTTAAAATGTATTTGGCAAAGAAGATTACATTAGAAACATTATGTATATTAGAAACAATGCTAAACTATACAAGACAGTTTGATAAGAATATAGATGAGACTTATGTATATCCTACAATTAAAAAAAAAATGAAGAAGTATCAACCTTTCATAAAGTTTAATCCAACAAAGATGAAACTAGAATTAAGGAAGATGTTAACATGAACCCGGAAGATGAATACGGTTGGTAGATGATTAAAGGTTGTGTTGGGTTTTCGTACAAACACGGATATCCATGGATAGGACATATGATACTAGTAAGAGGAAAGAGAACATTAAACATACCATTAATATATCCGTTATATTTGCTGTTGACTTTTATGTGGAGACATGATATAATGTTTAATAAAAGTAAAAATTTGTATGAATAGAGACCACCATGTCATAGGTAATGGCGAAAGTAGAAAAGATTTGAATGTAGATAATCTAAATGGCACGACCTATGGTTGTAATGCCATTTATAGAGACTATTACACAGATTATCTATTCAATAAAGATAAACCTATTCAACATGAAATACTTGATAGTGAATGTTGGAAAGATAGAAAAGTAATTGTACAGACTAAATGGTTTGGTCAAGGTCATTATAATGAGGCATACTCTACAATATTATTATGGAAAGATATATTAGGTACAAATGAATTTACAGATTGTGGTTCTGCCGTGTTAACTTTTGCAACAAATAGAGCAAAGTCATATGGTGGTGAGGTACACATGTATGGTTTTGATTTTGACAAGGCAGACGGACCTATCAACAACATATACAAAGACACACCTAATTATTCAAATAGATTAAATCAACGTAAAGGTGTAACCTCAGAATTTTTAGAAGTGCTTGCTAGAAATCCAGAAATAAATTATGTTTATCATGGTGATGAACTACCAACATTATTAGAAGTATATACAAATGTTAGATATCAAAGTTGAAGTAAGAGATTTTTCATTAATAAATTTTTTATCCTCACCTATATGTATTGTAGGTACAGATTTTCGCTTGACAAAAGCAGAAAAAGATGTTATAATGAACTCACAATATGACAAACCTAGAGGTCAATCAGAAGGTGTATTAGTAACAGAAAATCATAAAATACTAGACACACCAGAACTAGGTAGACCAAAAACATTTATAGAAAACATGACACAAAACTTTGTAAAAAGTGATTTAAAAATAAACAATGAGTTTTATATGACGCAAAGTTGGGCAACAATAAACGAGAAAAATTGTAAACATCATAATCATTCACATCCTAATACATTATTAAGTGCTGTATATTATGTAAATGCAGAAAGTGGTCAACTAGTAATTAATTCAGAAAGAAATACTTTATTTCCTAATTTTGATTTTCAGTTTGATGTAGAAGAACACAATGTATTTAATTCTAAATCATGGAAGATAGATGTAAAAACAGGCGACTTAGTAATTTTTCCAGGTTGGTTAAATCATTATTCAACATCAAATGAAAACGAAGAACCTAGAGTATTAATAGGTGCAAATTTCTTTACGAGAGGCACATTTGGTAAATATGAAAATACGGATTTATTAGAACTATGACATACGATAAGAAACTGAACGATAAAATAAAAGAATTGAACTCAACAAGAGTATTTAAAAAAATAACACCTAAGTATGATTTATCTTGGTACGTTAAATGGGTATCAAGTGTATTGATATTATTAGCAGTATCTAGTAGAGCTGCAGGTGGTTTACATATGTGGGATTTAGGGTTTAGTTTAGTAGGCACGATTGGTTGGTTATGGGTAGGTATACTATGGCATGACCGTGCATTGATTATGTTAAACGGTGCTCTTGCAACATTATTGTTTACAGGTATTATGAAGGCATTTATATGACAGATAACTTATTTGTATTAGGTAATGGCGAAAGTCGTTATGGTATATCAGTACATAATTTACAACGACAAGGTAAAGTATGGGGTTGTAATGGCATGTATAGAGATTATGACCTAGATGGTTTGATTGCAGTTGACCCTATGTTAGAACATGAAATATACAGGTCAGGTTATGCACATAAACACAACGTTTGGTTTAGAGATTGGGACAGTATGCCTGTTGAACACTATGATATGATGAAAGAAGCATTTGTAGGTAAAATGGAAAATGCTAAGATAAGAGAACATGGTGAAAAGTCAGATAGTTTTGTTATACATGGTCAAAGTGCCATACATCAAAATAGAATTACAGAAAGATGGAAAGGCGATGGTTACGAAAACGTTTATTGTACATGGTTAAACGGAGGTGACAACGTGTCGCAATTGAAAGAATTAATGGTAGATGTTGATGGCGAACCTAAGGATATGGGTTGGTGCTCTGGCGCTAGTGCTATGTATATTGCATGTAAAGTAGAACAACCAAAGCGTTGTTATTTACTAGGTATGGATATGTATAGTCAGACAGATAAGGTCAACAATCTATACAAAGGTACACAAGGTTATGTTTCTGCTGAGGAAAGTGCATTGATACCAGAGAATTGGGTTATACAAAAAGCGAAGGCAATGATGAGATTTCCAGATACAGATTTCATCAAGGTACAAGGAGAAGGATACCAAGAGATTCCAGAGTGGGAATCCGTGCCTAACGTTAGATATATGAACATTGAATTTTTTAAAAAAAAATTTATATTAGAGCTTGACAATGAGCAAGTTTTATGATATAATAGAGATATCTTATAAAGGCAATATAGTTGCAACTTTATTGCTGCTACTGGCTGAACAACAATTAAGAGGTTGTAAGGCATGGGTAGAGAGGGTTATGGGCGAATGCCTGAAGACACTCTATCTAGTTGTAAGTAGGGACCAATCTTTCATAGACATTGGACTCTTCCCGGAAGCTTGGGGGTAAACCAATAAATCCCTCGTAGCATGAGATAACTTGTATAAATAATAATGTCGCTAATATAGACAATATAAACACAACGAATACAACAAAAGGAAAATATATGTCATTCGCAAATCTAAAAAGAAGTCGTGGCAACTTTGACAAACTAACCAAAGAGTTAGAAAAAGTTGCAACTCCAACTACAAATCAAAATTCATCAGGAGACGAAAGGTTCTGGAAACCAGAACTTGATAAAACTGGTAATGGTTTTGCCGTTATCAGATTTTTACCTGCCGTTGAAGGTGAAGAATTACCTTGGGCAAGAGTATGGTCACATGCTTTTCAAGGACCAGGTGGTTGGTATATTGAGAACAGTTTAACTACACTAGGTCAAAAAGATCCAGTTTCAGAGGAGAACACGAAGTTGTGGAACTCTGGTAGTGACGCTGATAAAGAAATTGCTAGAAAACGTAAAAGAAAGTTATCTTACTTTACGAACATTTTAGTTGTTTCAGACCCTAAACATCCTGAAAACGAAGGTCAAGTTAAGCTATACAAGTTTGGTAAGAAAATCTTTGATAAGATTACTGAAGCGATGAAACCTGAATTTGAAGATGAGAAGGCAATCAACCCATTTGATTTTTGGGAAGGTGCAAACTTTAAATTAAAAATCAGAAAAGTTGATGGTTATTGGAATTATGACAAATCTGAATTTGAGACTATCTCTAAACTAAAAGAGACAGACGAAGATATTGAGAAGGTTTGGAAAATGCAAAAACCTTTAAATGAATTTTCTGCTGCTACAAACTTTAAATCATATGATGAGCTGAAAAGCAAATTTGAAAAAACTGTTTATGGCACAGGAAAATCTGAAACGGCAGAACAAGTAGATATCCCACCTGTTAGTGCTGCTGTTGAAGAAGTTAGTGAAGACCTAAAGCATGAAAGTATACCAACTCCAGAAGTTACTTCCCCTAGTAATGATGAAGATGATACTATGAATTACTTTAGCAAATTAGTCAACGACTAATCTCTCCTAGTAAGTAATATAATCACTAACGAAAGGGCGGCCTAGTGTCGCCCTTTTTTACATATAAATAGGGACATGATTACAAAGTTTGTTGAACATTTATTATTTCCTACTACAGTATATCAAAATGAGATACCTGTAAATGAAAACGAATTTACTACAATGAGGGAAATGGATTATGAGCGTATGCCTAGTGACAATGGGTATATGACAAAGTACAAACGAATTTTAACATTATTACCACACACAAGAAAAGCAATAGAAAAACACATAGAATACTATGCTTATGAAGTATTAGGTATATCTCATAGACACAAATTTGTTATCACTACAAGTTGGGTAAACAAACATGTAACAGGTGATAAGGCACACTCACACTTTCATGCTAATTCAGTTATTAGTGGTTGTTACTATCTAAAAATGCCAGAGAGTGGTGGTGGTATTTGTTTTCCTAAACCTACTAATCATAATAATTTTTTAAGTGATATGTTTAACTTTGAGACTAAAGTAATTAATGAGAGAAACACATCAGAATATAAGATAGAAGTTAAAGAGAATATGTTGATATTGTTTCCGTCTCAGACAAGACATTTTACTCAGATAAATAATTCTATAGAAGATAGATATTCACTTGCCTTCAATGTATGGGTTAGAGGTGATATGGGTAACGCTGATATAGAAAAGATTAAATTATAATGGATATATTTTTAGACATACTAACACAATTTGGTTTACCAGTTGCTGGTGCAATGGTAATGGGTGTCTTTATATACATTATCCTTAAATACATATTAGCAGGTGTTGTAGGTCAAGTTGCCACAATCACAATGTTAATCTCAGCATTAGACAATAGAATTAAAACAATGAACCACGACATGATTAAATTAGATATATTAATTAGTAGTGCTTTAAACTTACGACCAGATTTAGATAGAGTTTCCAGGTCAGATGGTAAAGAAGACGCAAGGAAAGATTGATGGTTGAAGTAGAAGTAACAGCACCTATTATAGATATATTAAATAGATATGGATTTGCCTCTGTAGCAGCAATTGCTATGGGTTGGTTTATCTATTTTATATACAACTTTGTGACTGGTAATATCATAGAAAAATTAGACAAGGCACAAATAACGACTATAGCACTAATAGACCGTATTAGAATGCTAGACAATGACTTAATACGTTTAAGGTCAAAACTTAATACAGTATTAGAAATGAGAGAAAATGAAGAAAATAACAGACGTAAAAAACCAGATTAGTTACCTTAATGGATTATTTCAAGGTGCCCTTGCATTATTAGTATTGTTTGGAATAGCGATATTGCTCGTATTCATCACTCAATTATTATAAATAGTAGCATGAAAAGTACACTAAAAAGTGTACTAGGGGTTATCTTGCTATGTACTTTTGTGACATCCACTAGTACATCATCAGAAATTGTCCATGAGTTTAAAAATCCTGCGTTTAGCGGCAATGGGTATAGTTCACATGTACTTTCTGTAGAACAGTTACAAGCAAACAGAAAAAAAGGTGTAGCTGATGACGCTAAGTCAGCAGCATCAGCAGCTGAAAGAGCAGAGAAGAATAAAACAATAAACAAATTTATTGCCAATGTAGAAAGTAGAATTTACGCTAATCTTTCTAAACAGTTAGTAGATAACATGTTTGGTGAAGGATGTTCAGGTACTTGTCCTACATCTGGTACTGCTGATATAGAAGGTTCTACAATTTATTGGGTCAAAGATACAACCACAGAAATAATTACATTAACAATTACTGATCCAAATGGCACGGTAACAGAAATGACCGTACCAATGGGTGATTTTAATTTTTAGGAAAGTTATGGGTGCATTAGAAATATTAAAAGTGTTAGGAGTGGTGTGTTTGTTGACTGGTTGTGCTAGTACAAATAGTGCTTATAAGAATGGCGAATTTAAAGCACCATACATAGAAGGCACAACAACAAGCAAGTTGTTAGAAGAAATACCTGATTTAGATAATCAACCACAGATAACAATTGCAGTTTATGATTTTAGCGACCAAACTGGTCAAAGAAAACCAAGTACAAAGTTTTCTCAATTATCAACGGCAGTAACACAAGGTCCTGATGTATGGGTTATCAATGCATTAAAAATTGTGAGTGGTGGTGATTGGTTTAAAGTTGTAGAACGAAAAGGTCTAAATAATATAGTTAAAGAAAGACAATTAATTAGGTCTACTAGAGAATTATATGATGGAGAAAGTGATGTTAAAAATCAATTAAAACCTATGTTATTTGCCGGTCTTATTGTAGAGGGTGGCATAGTAGGTTATGATACTAACACACAATCAGGTGGTGTAGGTGCAAGATATTTTGGTATTGGTATCAATGAAATGTACCGTACAGACCAAGTAACAGTTTCATTAAGATTAGTTGCAGTACAAACAGGAGAAATATTATTAACTGTTAATGCAACAAAAACAATTGCCTCTTACAGTAAAGGCGGCGATGTGTTTAGATTTTTAGATATGGGTACAAGAGCACTTGAACTAGAACAAGGTTCAGCTGTGAATGAACCAGTTAGTTATGCTATACGAACAGCAATAGAATATGCAATCTTGCAGATGATATATGAAGGTGTAAATTGTGATTTATGGAAAATGCAAGGTGTAAAGGAGATAAAAATACATGAAAACAGTAACTAAAATAGTTATGTTTTTGATGATGTTAACAATGCCAGTAATGGCAAACGACATATATGTGACACAATCTGGAGCTACATTGACTTTAGATGTATTACAAGACGGACAAAACAACACAATAGGTAACAGTACAACTGCTTCAACAGTAACAGGTGCTACATCTAACTTTAACATTGACCAAATTGGTGATAGTAACGTATTAACTTTTGATATCAATGGTGCAAGTTACACAGGTACCTTTAGTACAACAGGTAATAGCAACAACATAGACTTTAATTGTGATAGTGGTGGAACAGTTAGTTCATGTGCTTCTGTAACTGCTTCAATCATTTGGGTAGGTTCTTCAAATGACCTAGACATTGATGTTGGTGAAACAGCAGACGCTACAGGTGCTGGTATTACAATATCAGGTGCTTCTGGTAGTGATAGTAATGTAATTGCAGGAACAATAGATGGTACTAGTGTTATATTTACTTTATCAGTAAACGGTGACACAAATAACTTCTTAGTTGATATAGACGGAGATGGTGATAGTGCAGGTCATACCTACATACACTCACATACAGGTTCAATCGCTGATGTAGATATCACGCAATCAGGTATCTATGATAATATGATTACACTAACAACTTCTGGAGACAATCATAATATAGATATTATCCAGAGGGATTAATAATGTCTAAATGGTTTCTAACCTTTTTCATAATCTTTTATGCTAGTCATAGTTTGGCTAGCATAGGAGAGGTAACACAAATAAAAGGTAATGGTGTTGTAGATAGAAAAGGTGGCGAAAAAGAAATCATCCTAGAAAAAGAAACAGATATATTTTCATACGATACAGTTAAAACAGGTAATGGTAAAGTTGGTATAGAATTTATAGACCTAACTAGAGTTGATGTAACTGAACATAGTAAACTTATCATAGATGAATTTGTTTACGACCCTAATACTAAAACAGGTAAACTATCATTAAAGGCAAAACTAGGCACAATCAAATATGCCTCAGGTCAGATTGCTAAAAATTCAAAACAGAATGTAAAGATAACAACACCTACAGCAACGATTGGTGTTCGTGGTACAGACTTTACAATGACTATAGATGAGATAGGTTCATCTACAATTATTTTATTACCAAGTTGTGATACAAATGGTAATTGTTTTGTAGGTGAGATAAGTGTAGAAAGTGACGCTGGTCAAGTTATACTTAATCAGGCATTTCAAGCAACTGTAGTTGACAACCTTGTAACTAAACCATTGTCGCCTGTAATTTTAGATTTAGATGAAGATATGATTAACAATCTATTAATAATATCTAAACCGGCAGAGATAGAGCAAATGCAAAATGAAGAAGGATTAAATGAAGTTGCAGACGCATTAGATATTGACTTTTTACAATTTGATGATTTAGAACAAGACTACTTAGAAGAAGACGAAAGTCAATTTGTTACAGGATTAGATATAGACTTTTTAGAACAAAATTTTTTAGTTGATATTTTAAAACAAATAAACGAAGAATTGGCAAAAGCAATGAGGTCAGAATTTGATAAACAAAAATCAACAGACGGAATACAATTAGGTAGGAATGAAGTAACAGGTGTTATAATATTAGATGAGGATCCACAATGGGTTTGGAGTAGAGAAGCTGCTAGTGGGTCGTATATAGAATTAAGATTAGACAAAGAATATGGTTATGTATTAAATGTAATACAAGGTGAGTTTGAACAATATGATTTTGAATTAGGAGGTGTAGAAAATGCGATTACTATTAATCAGACTAATTAAAGAAAATTTATTACTGGTATTTTTAGTGTGTTTCATATTATTATTTTCATCAAAAGCATTTGCTGATACAGCTCATATAAACTATGTGTCTAGTACAAGTGACCAATACACACAATTAAAAAGTGAACTAGAAGATTTAGGTTATACGGTAACAGGTACAAATAGTGGTAGTGTAACTCTATCAGATTTTAGTAGCAAAGATTTACATATTAATATTGCAGGTGATTCCAATTGTGGTAGTAGTTGTAAGACGGCATACGAAACTTATATTGGTAATGGTGGTAATGTTATAATTGCAGGTAATGGTGTTTATAATAATAATA
>Ga0181402_1000027_pt1 | contig 48310 bp, 50 predicted proteins | sample 25SPOviralmetaG_FD_130131 | JGI IMG/M metagenome (GOLD analysis project Ga0181402, IMG submission 130131) | Marine viral communities from the oligotrophic San Pedro Time Series (SPOT) site, San Pedro Channel, CA, USA - 25 SPOT_SRF_2011-08-17 | ecosystem: Environmental > Aquatic > Marine > Strait...
ATTTAATATGAGTTCAAGTTCAGGATCAGGATCAGGCAAAGGAGCAAACTGGGGAGGATAATTAAAAATAAATTAAATTAAATTAAATGATACCAAAGGTAATACACCAATTATGGATAGGCGATAATCCTATACCAGAGCACTGTGCACAGTTTTGCAGAGAACTACAAGGACTAAATAAAGACTACGCTTATAGATTGTGGGGTAATGAAGTTTTTGAAGAATTTAAAGATGATCCTTATTTAATAGAATATATTAAACCAGAAGCTGGAATACCAGCTGCGTTTATATGTGATAGAATAAGGTTATTATTACTAGAAAAATTTGGCGGCATATACTTAGATGTAGACTGTAAGCCAATAAAATCGTTTGATCATGTGTATGAGCATTTAACAGATAGACACTGTTTCTTTGCTGGCATGAAAAGAACACAAAACCATAATACTTTAATAGATTGTGCAATATATGGAGCCATACCAAATAGTAGAGTTATAGATGATTGTTTAAATACATATGACGATACTAAGTGGGCTAATGGTGGTAAACTATTTAACAACGCTATTATAGAGTTTATGCAACCAGACGTAGCCTTATTTGGCTATGAGTACTTTTATGACTGGAAAGTAACCGACAAGACCATCTTACTACATGATGTAGCAGATACAAGATTGTTTTCTTGGGTACCTCAAGAAGTAAAAGACGGAACATTACAAACCGCTCCATTGAAAAATGTAGCAAAAGCAAATTAACCAAATGACATTTTTATATACCCGCACTAACACGTGGTCTAGTGCACCACCACCAGATGAAAAAACCATTGAACTATGGAAATCAATAACTACCAAAAGCAACTGGAGAGTTGTTCAATTACCAAATGGCTTTTATCAAACCGAATACAAACATCCTGAAAAAGAACAATGGATAGATGTTACAAGAAGAGAAACACTACCAGGAGCTGAAGACGCTATAGATGCTTCAATAGCTCATTACGAAAAGAAACTGGAGTTTGTAAAAGGACCAAAAGTAGTAAAAACTTTTGAATAAATAAAATACAATTAAATTTAATATGGAAGAAATCAAGTTAGTAAAAGACTTGGCTTTTGGTGATACAGCCAGAAGCCAGGTCTTAACTGGCGTAGAAAAACTTACTAATGCAGTAGGTTCAACGCTAGGTGCAAGTGGTAAATGTGTTATACTAGAAGATAGTAACGGACATCCACAAATAACAAAAGACGGAGTTACAGTAGCAAACTCAATAACACTACAAGATCCGTTAGAAAATATTGGAGCAACATTAATTAAAGAGGCTGCGCAAAGAACTGTTAAAGAAGCTGGAGACGGTACAACCACGGCTACTATACTAGCTCATGCTATACTTCAACAAGCAAATGAACATTCATTGTTAGATGATGTTAGAGCTATGAAAGAAGGCGTAAATAGCGGTGTTGCTAAAGTTTTAGAGTACATAACTAAAAACTCTAAAAAAGTAACAGGAGATAAGATAGATCAAGTTGCTACTATATCTGCAAACAATGATCAAGAATTAGGATCTATTATAGGTAAAGCTTTTAAATTAGTAAATGAAACAGGCGTTGTAATAATGGAAACAACTGACAAAGCCGATACAAGCGTAGAACTAATAGAAGGCGTGCAATATGAACACGGTTTAACATCTAATCACTTTGTTACTAATAAAGAATTAAACGTTTGTGAATTAAATAATCCACTTGTATTAATATCAGAGTCAACTATAGATAATGTTAGAAAAATACAAAGTGTATTAGAGTATGTTATAAAACATAATGAAAGCTTATTGATAATAGGTAATGTAGATACTCAAGTATCAAGTGCATTAGCTATGAATAAAACTAAGGGCAACATAAAAGTAAACATTATAAGTGCTCCTCATTATGGTATAACTAAAGCAGAGATATTAGAAGATTTATGTGCTGTTACTGGAGCTACATTAATTAATGAAGATTTAGGTGATGATATGGACGTTGTAAGTGTGGATCACTTAGGTAGATGTTTAAAATCTATAACAGATAAAAGTGATACATTATTAAAAGTAGATTTAAACGACAACGAAGAAGTAAAAGAAATAGTAGATAGACTTAAAAAAGAATTATCTAGCAACAAAAATCCTAATACAGTAATTAGAATAGAAAAAAGACTAGCTAGATTAAAAGCTAAAGTAGCTACTGTTAAAGTAGGTGCTAACTCTGAACTAGAGTTAAAAGAAAAAAGAGACAGAGTAGAAGATGCTATTTGTGCTACTAAAGCCGCAGTTAAAGAAGGTATAGTGCCAGGTGGTGGTATAGCTTTACTAAATGCTTCACAAAATTTAAAACCATCAAACATAGGTGAAGAAGTATTATATTGCGCTATACGTAAACCTTATGAAACAATATTGCGTAATGCTGGTATAACAGAATATGTTGATCCAGACGAAGACGGTAGAGGACTAAACGTGGTTACAGGAAATACGGTAGATATGGTAAAAGCCGGAATAATAGATCCTTTGTTGGTTACTAAAAGCGCTTTAAAAAATGCGGCTTCTGTAGCGACTACTATACTGTCTACTGATTGTGTAATAAACAATATTAGAATATGAAAGCAGTAGGCAAATATATAGTAATAAAACCTATAAAGGATACAAACACTAAGACTACAGGAGGTTTAATACTTGCTGAAAAGCAAAGAGAAGATATAAGGTACCGCAAGGCTCTAGTTATAGAGCCAGGTACCGATGTAATAGATGTAGATGCTGGTGATAAAATATATTATGACAAAGCATCTGGTTTTGGTATAGAAATAAAAAACAAACAATACAAAGTTATAAAAGAAAATGACGTTGTAGTAATAATATAAGTTATGAGTAGATTGCGTAAAGGTATAAAATATAACGGCGGTAATTTTGCAGACTCTTTTAAGTCTATGGTTAAAGGTGGGGATTCACCTTTTGCTGTTATAACGGCAGGAGATTTAGAAGAATCAGACGACGCAAATGATAGACCAGTAGCCGTAGCTACCGATAGAGAAAAAGACGCAAGCACTGACTTAGTACCATCAAATACAGACTATTCAAGAAGTGAAGTTGGAGATTTTTTTCAAAGAGTTAAATTAGCAGAAGAGAAAGATGCATTAGAAGCATTAAGAGATAGTATGAACGAGGAAGAAGATGAAGGAGATGATGAGTATGATCCAGAGATGAGAGATGAAGACGGTAACTTAATTTATACTGACGACTACAATATGGATATGACTGGCAAGGAAAGACGTGCTGAATCTAGACAAAATAAAGGCCAGATAAAAGATAAGTTTAAAGAAGACAAAGCAGATATAAAAAGTAGGTTATCAGGCAAAGAAAAAAGGGATGCAATGAAAGAACTTAGAGGTGAAAAAAGATCCGCTAAGAAATCTAACAGAGGTCAAAAGAAAGTTGCAAGACAAGATGCTAAATGTATTAAACTTAAAAGCAAAGGTAAGACGCATAAGTCTTTCTATAGAAAAAATTGTATGTAGATGAGAAAATTATCATCTAGTGATTTAAAAGAATTAAATTTACTCAAACATTATAGAATAATAAGAAAGTGGGCTTGTAAAACTAGCAACCTAAATGATGCAGACTTAGAACTGTTAATATATTTAGACGCATTAGACCACTTTACAAAACATGATTTTAAACAAGGTACGTACTCATATAGTTGGGATAATAGACGCTGGAACAGATTATTGAAACAAGGGTGGATTGTTGTGTGGAGAGAACGAAATCGCACTACCCAAAAATATCATATATATAAAGTTTCCTATAAGTGTAAACAACTAATTAGTCGTATGTACCGTATTATGTTAGGTGAAGAAGAAATGCCTACTAAAAAATTAAACAACAGTAATAAATACTCTTGGAAAGTTACAGCTAAAGCTATATCATTTGCCAATAGAGATAAAAGAATAATATGACACTAGCAAGTAAAAGATTAAAGATAGATCTTAAACAAAAAGAAAAAGCAGAACTATCTCCTGTTAGAAATGATACTGCAGATGGTACTAACTATATTATAGAGCCTAAACAAGATAATACTAAACCTATGAACGAAGATACATTAAAAGGTATGTCAGCTTACAGCATGAGCAGGCCTGCTAAAAAAATAGAATACATACAGCAAGTTGGAAGAAAAGGATCTGCTTTTCCTATGGTTGCTCAAATGCCAGAAAAACAAGGCGGAATGCTAGAAGCTGAAGTAATGAAAAATAGAGCTGCAGGACCTCAAAACAGAAAAGTGCTAGAAAATAACCCTAACATTATGCAGCCTGATAACAAAGTTTCAGCGGCTAAGTTTGGACAAGAAAAATTAATGAGTAGCATAGCTAGTGACCCTGGTATACCGAGCCCACAGCCAACTTCAAGTATGAGTTCAGGCGTTGGTTCAGGTGTTGGTCAAGCTACAAATGCTACACCACCAACTAATTATGGAGATATGGTGCAAGATCAATCAGCCAACAAATATGCTGATTTATATGCTGGTGCTGGTTCAACTCCTCAAACTTCTACTTTTGGAATGTATGATGGCCCAAGTAAAGCTTTAGTAGGTAATCAACATAAATTACCTGATCATTTAAAAGCTAAAATAGAAGCTGCTCCAGGTATGTTTGGTAAAGAACCAAGAGGCACAAAAGAAGAAATGGCTAGAAGAAAAACTGAGAAAAGAAACGATAGAGTTAAAAAAAGAAATGATAAATCTCTTGATAAGATGGGCAAAAAATCAAGTAAGATAATTGAAAAGAAAAAAGCAGGAAAAATAACAGAAGCTCTAGCTAGTCAAAAAATAAGAGAAAACTACGACAAAAGTGGTAAAAAAGACTCAAAAGCCAGCAGAATACTTGGCTCTAGAGAAGATGCCAAAAGAATAGCAAGACAAAAGTCTTTGAATAACAAGCAACCTGGCATGTACGGTAAGAACACTAAAGTAACTAAGAAAAATGTTAATGCAGCAGAAAGAGATGATGCAGCTCACATGAGTTATTTAAAAAGAGATGTAAACTACGATGCTAAGCATGGTGGTAGCAAGAGACAAATGCTTAATGACGAGAAGCATATATCTAAATTAGCTGGTGATTTAAAGTATGATCACAAGAAAAAAAGAAAATATGACAATGTGTAAAAGCATTTAAATATTATGTGATTATAATAATACAGCAATAATATAAACGTAAATAAGTAAATTATGCAAAATCAAAAGCCAGCAGGCAAAAAACTAAAGTGTGGATGCAAGCCTTTAGGAACTAGAATTATGAGATCTAATAATTCTACTATCACACCTACATTAAGAAAAATTGACAATATAGAGTACAAGGGAAATCCTGCTTTATTAGCTCAAAGATGAATACATTAGATGATTTAAAGCTGTATTGTTTAAATATAACATCAGCTACGGTTGTTAGTCTAGGATGGCTAGAGCCTGTATTATCTATACTATTGTTATTAACAACATTAGGTTATACTGCACATAAGTGGTATTTATTAAAGAATAAAAAATGAGAGCAATAAAAGAAATTATTATTCACTGCTCAGCTACACGAGAAGGCCAAGACATAAGTGTTGACACTATAAGAAAATGGCACGTTGAAGGTCGTGGCTGGTCAGATATAGGCTATCATTTCTACATCGACATAAACGGTGAAATACACGGTGGTAGAGATATAGCTAAAATCGGGGCTCATTGTTCAGGGCATAACCGTAATTCTATCGGAATATGCTATTGTGGCGGCGTTGAAGAAGATGGAAAGACCCCGAAAGATACTAGAACAGAAAATCAAAAAGATGCTTTATTGTCTGTGCTTTATACTTTGAAAGCGATGTACCCTGAAGCTATTATTTATTCACACAATGAGTTTGCTAATAAAGCTTGCCCATCATTTAACGCGACAGAGGAGTATGAAAATATCTGAAAACACTGAGTTTAAAATTGATATAAAAACTGTAATTGGGATAATAATGTTTACTACTACAATAGTAGGTATGTATTATACTTTACAAGAAGACATAGCGGAAGCTAAAACTTTACCACCAGTTGAAGTATCTCGTTTAGAGTATGAATTAAAAGAAAAGTGGAATGAAAAAATGATCATGCAGTTGAAAGATCAAGTAGAAATGCTTGAGCAAACTCAAGACATATTAAAAGAAGAAGTTAGTATAACTGCTAGTATGATTAAAGATGGCACAGAAGCTGATGGTAAGCTAGAAGAGCTTAATAGACAACTAGAAGCTTTGCAAAATAAAAGACCTAAAGTAATAGTTAAAGAGGTTAAAGTAGACAAAAAAGGTAGAAAATTGTAAATTATGGAAAGTGGTTTATCTTGTTGGAAAGGTTATAAAAGAGTTCCGGGTACTAGACCAGGTTCAAAAGGTAGCTGTGTAAAATCAAGTGGCCCATCTCTACGTAAAACAACAAAAGGTAAAGGTAGAAACTTCTTATCTGTAAAAGAAGGAGCTGGAATGACAGCTGCTGGAAGAAAAAAATATAAAGCAAAAAATCCAGGAAGCACCTTATCAGCACCTGTAACAGGCAAGGTTAAGCCAGGTAGTAAAGCAGCTAAAAGAAGAAAATCATTTTGCGCTAGATCAAAAGGTTGGACTGGTGAAAGAGGCAAAGCAGCTAGAAAAAGATGGAAATGTTAAAATAAAATTATGAAAAAAACGAGAAGAGGTTTTAAACTTAAAAGCCCAATGGATGTAGATCCAGTAGCTAGATATGAGGTTCCATTTATGCCTGACAACATGCAAGATGATAGTGGTTTAGTCGCTAAAGCTAATAAAAACGGAACCATGATCATTAATAAAAATATTAAACCAAATGATCCTATAAGAGAAAATGCTCAATCACATGAAGAGCATCATCTTAGGGATATGATGGATGGTAAATTAGATTATGATGATAATGCTGTATATCATAACTTAGATGGTAAAGGTGTTAAAAAAGTAAATAGAACAAACTTTGATGAAAGTGACAAGTCTTTACCTTGGGAGAAAAACGCTTATAAAGCTGGAGATAATTTAGAACAAAAAGATATGAGACCTAAACCTAACAAACTAACGGGACCACCTAATATGTATGAGTCTGACACACCTTTGTCTTTTATAAAACAAATGGGTAGAAAGCGTAGAACTGCAGATACTGAAAAAGTTTCTATGAATGAAAAGTTTGGCCCATCAATGGTTAAAAGATTTGGACCTGGTGCTTTTGAAATATCAAATGATACTGACATAAGTGGTAATTCAGATGGAGATCCACCTAAATCACCATACCAAGGTGATCAAATAAGATATGATAACAAGCTTAATAAATTTTTTGGCACGAAGACAGCTGGCGCAACTAATTCACCTGGCACAGGTGACATATATGAAATTAAAGATGGTAATTTCCGAAGTCAAGATTTAACAGCTGATATGAAAGTAGGTGATAATAAAACAAACTATAATCAATATTTAAGTTCTGATATGAGAAACTTCCAAAAAAATAAAGCGCAGTTCATGAGAGACACAAAACCAATGAGTGTTAAAGGAGCAACGTTTTCAGGCAAGGGACCAAAAGGTAATGAAATAAAATATATACGTACACCAAATTCTCCTGATTTTGATCCTAATTTAAGTACCAAAGAAAACATGATGAATCAAATTTTCACTGCTGAATATTATGATAAATCTGGAACGCTTAAAAATTCAGCTAAACCTTTAACAGTACGCGAAATGAACTCTATTGCTAGAGGTCAAATATTTAGTGATAACACATCACAAAAAAATAAGGCTTTTTTAGAAAGTGATACATATGGAGATTTTGCAAATAAATATAAAACGATTTTTAGAAAATAATGGCTGAAAAAAAGACGTTTAAAGAAACTAAAGTAGGTGCTTTTCTAGCTAGCAAAGCGCCTAATGTACTGCAAGCTATTGGAGACATACTGCCTAATCAAGGAACTCTTGGTGTTGTAAAAAATCTTATAACAAGTGATAATAAGATTAAGCCAGTTGATAAAGAGCAGGCTATGAAACTTATTGAGCAAGACCTTCAAGAATTAAAAGAAGTATCAAGCAGATGGAGGGCTGATATGAAGTCAGACTCTTGGCTTAGTAAAAATACTAGACCTTTAGCTCTTATATTTTTAACTGCGTCGTCAGTATTCATGATGGCTGTAGATTCTTTTCATTTACAATTTGATGTGGATGATGCTTGGATAAGCTTATTAAAAACATTACTGGTAACAGTTTACGTAGCATACTTCGGAAGTCGTGGTGCTGAAAAAATAACAAAAATAAATAATTAAACATGAGAGGACTAATAGGAAACACAGCCTCAGAGCCTAGAGTTTTTGGTCACGATGCTGTAGCTTTAACAGCTGGAACAGGAGCAATAGCAAACACAGAAGAAAGAGGCGTTGTAATATACAACGGAAAATCTGCAGCTCAAGATATTACTATTACAACAGAAGCTGGTAATGACGTGATATTTAAAAGCGTGCAGCCAGGAACAGTTGTAGGTGATAAAACACCTATGTTAGCTACTAAATTAAAGGTTGGAACAGACTGTGTAGCTATATACTAGTGGCAACGCAAAGATTTAATGCGTGCTTTGAATGGCGTAAAAGCGGTAGTAATAAAAATTATCAGTTTTTAGGTTTTTTACATTTAATAGATTACATTAGTAATTTATTACCAGATAACTCAAAAGCTTTAGAAATAGGAAGCTACATGGGCGAGTCTGCTAAGATAACAGCTGCTTCTGGTATTTTTAATGAAATAGTATGTATAGACCCATTTGAGGGAAAAGAAAGCTTTAACAATATATTTGGCTATACATGGGAAGATGTTGAAGCTGAATTTAATAATAATATAAAATATTTTGATTTTATAAATCATATTAAAGATTATAGTTACAATGTTATAAATAGCTATGATGATGGATATTTTGACTTTGCATATATAGATGCTAGTCACGAATACGAAGATGTGCTGAGAGATATTAAAGATTGTATTAGAGTCGTTAAAAAAGGTGGCATTATAGCTGGACATGATTATAGTTGGGATACTGTAAAACAAGCTGTAACAGAAACTTTTGGTAACAACATTAAGCAATTTAAAGATACTTCTTGGTTAATAATTAAATAAAATAAAATGAGTAAAGTAACAGTAGACTCTGGAATATTAGATGATAAAGAGTTTGAAGAAATTAAAAATCAACAAGACAAGGTTAACAGAATAATGTGTGAAATAGGCTATGTAGAGTCTAGAAAACATGCGTTACTTCATGAGCTAGCTGACACTAACGAAGTTGTTAAAAATACTAAAGATATTTTAAAAGAAAAATATGGAAGTATAAACATTGATATGACAACTGGTAAATGGAAAAGAGAAGAAAAGAAGAAAGATGTCAGTAATTAGAAAAATAAGTATTGGATCAGATTATAAAAACGATGCAATGCATTATTCATTACAGCAAGAAGTATACGGTGGCCATGTAATATCAGATATATTATTTGATGATAAAGATCAGTCTTATAATATATATATAACAAAATCAAAAGAAGTTCTTCCTTGGAAAAAGTTCAATCGTAATATGGCTATATCAGTTGAGTACGATTTGAAATATTAATGAAAAGTTTATATAACTTTATTATCAAACCTCTTAATAGTAGGTACGATAATATAAGAAAGGTAGGCGATAAAACGCTTATCATAAATACCACCATAGAGAACCACCGATTTGTGAGCAAGCAAGCAGTTGTTGTATCGGTGCCAGCTGCTTATAGCTCACATATAAAGACAGGTGACAATGTGTATGTACATCATAATATATTTAGAAGATGGTATGATCAAAAAGGAAAAGAACGTAATAGCTCTATGTACTTTAAAGATGATTTATATTTTTGTACTCCTGATCAAATATATATGTATAACAACAAACCTCATGGGCCTTATTGTTTTGTAAAGCCTATTTTAAATAAAGATTATTTAAGCATTAATAAAGAGCAACCTAACGTTGGTATAATGAAATATACTAATAGCTCTTTAGAAGCCGTAGGAATAACACCTGGAACACTTGTAACGTTTACACCAAACTCTGAGTTTGAATTTATCATTGATAATGAACGTTTATATTGTATGAAATCAAATGACATAGCTTTAACTCATGAGTACGAAGGAAACGAGAAAGAACATAATCCGAGCTGGGCGTAAAGCTGTAGACGAGTTAATTAAAGTAGCTGAAGAAAAAATCATTACACATACGGATGATGATGTATCAGCTGATAGATTAAAAAATGCTGCAGCAACTAAAAAGCTATGCATAATGGATGCTTTTGAAATACTACAAAGAATAGAAGAGGAAGAATCTATTTTATCAGGTGATAGTAATAAGGTAGAAAGAGAAGTAAAATCATTTAAAGGTTTTGCAGAAGGGAGAAGTAAGTGAGTTACGAACAGACGCTTTGGAAAGAAATTAAGGACGTTGTAAATCCTAAGATATTAGCTAAAAACAACAGATATAAAAAGTGGGAGTATGGTTATAACGTGGAGTATGATTTTGTAGTAATAAGTAAAACAGGTAAAATTGGATCAGTTATCGAAATACAAGGTCTCCGCATTGCTTTACCAACAGCAGATGAACCGTATAAACGAAGCAAAAAACAAAAGGAACAATACTGGAAAAGATTTGAATATCCAAAAGAACTACAAAGAATAAAAAGTAGATTTGATTGGGAGGAATATCCATTAGACTTTAAAGAAAAATGGTACGATTATATTGACAATGAATTTACTAGACGAGAACAAGGATTTTGGTTTTGTAACAATGGTATTGATACTTACATTACTGGTACTCATTACATGTACTTGCAGTGGTCAAAGATCGACATTGGAGCGCCAGAATATAGAGAATCAAACAGATTATTTTTTATATTTTGGGAAGCTTGCAAAGCAGACACAAGATGTTACGGAATGTGCTATCTTAAAAACAGACGATCTGGATTTAGCTTCATGGCGAGCGCAGAGCTTGTTAATCAAGCCACAATATCAAGCGACTCAAGATTTGGTATACTCAGTAAATCAGGTGCAGATGCTAAAAAAATGTTTACAGATAAGGTTGTACCAATATCCGTTAACTATCCGTTTTTCTTCAAGCCAATTCAAGACGGTATGGATCGGCCAAAGACTGAGTTGGCATATAGGGTTCCAGCATCCAAACTTACTAGAAGAAAGCTGGAAGCTAATGAGCAACTAGAAGAGCTAGACGGACTTGATACAACTATTGACTGGAAAAATACTGGTGACAACTCTTATGATGGTGAGAAACTAAAGATACTAGCACATGATGAAAGTGGTAAATGGGAAAGACCTGATAATATATTAAATAACTGGAGAGTTACAAAAACTACATTACGTCTAGGATCAAGAGTTGTAGGTAAATGTATGATGGGCTCAACCTCAAATGCTTTAGAAAAAGGTGGAGACAATTTCAAAAAACTATACTACAATTCAGACGTTACTGAAAGAAATAAAAACGGACAAACAACTTCTGGACTCTATAGCTTGTTCATACCTATGGAGTGGAACTACGAAGGATTCATGGATACTTACGGACTTCCTATCTTCACATCTCCGACAAATCCAATCAAAACAATTGATGGTTCGGTTATTACGACAGGAGTTATCAAGCACTGGGAAAACGAAGTAGAAGGTTTAAAGCATGATCAAGACGCTTTAAATGAATACTACAGACAGTTTCCGCGTACAGAGCAACATGCTTTTAGAGACGAAACAAGAGATAGTTTATTTAATTTAACAAAGATATATCAGCAAATTGATTTTAATGAAGAGTTAAATAATAGTATTAGTATTACTAAAGGAAACTTTGCTTGGGAGAATGGTATAAAAGATACTAAGGTGTTGTTCATGCCAAATAATAAAGGTAGATTTTTAGTTTCTTGGGTACCAGACTTCAATATTCAAAATAACGTAATAATTAAAAATGGAACTAAATACCCAGGTAACGAACATATTGGAGCTTTCGGCTGTGACTCTTACGATATTAGCGGTACTGTTGATGGTCGCGGCAGTAAAGGAGCACTTCATGGATTAACTAAGTTTAGTATGGAAAACTCTCCTACTAATCAATTTTTTTTAGAATATGTAGCTAGACCACAAACAGCTGAGATTTTCTTTGAAGACGTTTTAATGGCTTTGCATTTTTATGGTATGCCTTTATTAGCTGAAAATAATAAACCTAGATTATTATATTACCTAAAGCGTAGAGGATACAGAGGTTTTAGTATGAATAGACCAGATAAACTTTACAACAAGTTATCAATAGCTGAAAGAGAAATAGGTGGAATACCTAACTCAAGCGAAGACATTAAGCAAGCACATGCTGCTGCAATAGAATATTATATTGAAAACTTTGTAGGTCAAATAGAAACGGGTTATGGTAATATGTATTTCCAAAGAACGTTAGATGACTGGGCAAGGTTTAACATAAATAATAGAACTAAATACGATGCTGCAATAAGTTCTGGTTTAGCAATTATGGCTTGTAATAAGAATAAATATAGGCCTGTTGCGGTAAGAAATATAACACCTGTTAGTTTAGGCATACGTAGATACAACAATAAAGGATCTATTTCACAAATAATAAAATAAATGAAGATTACAAACACTTATAGCTCTTTTCCAGATCAGATAGTACCTGATGAGGTTAAACAAAGCATTGATTATGGCAGGCAAGTTGCAATGGCTATAGAAGGTGATTGGTTTAGCGGAACAAGATCTGGAGTTGAAAACAGATTTAATACTAATTATAATAATTTCAGGATGCGTAGGCTTTATTCAAGAGCTGAACAACCTGTACAAAAGTATAAAGATGAATTAGCTATAAATGGTGATTTATCATATCTTAATTTAGACTGGAAACCAGTTCCTATAATACCTAAGTTTGTAGATATAGTTGTTAATGGTATGGATGATAAAGTCTACGACATAAAAGCTTTTGCTCAAGATCCAGAATCAAGACAACAAAGATCTAAGTATGCCGAAGATATATTAAGAGATATGCAGGCTAAAGATTTTTTAGTTTCTTTACAGCAAACTTTAAATTTAGATTTATTTAATACTGAAAATCCTTCAAATCTACCTGAAAACAAAGATGAGCTAGACTTACACATGCAGTTGAGTTATAAGCAGGCTTCAGAAATAGCTTGTGAAGAAGCGGTTAATAATTCGCTTCAAATGAATAGGTATGATTTAACAAAGAAAAGATTACTTGAAGATTTAGTAGTGCTAGGTATGAGTGCTGTTAAAACCAACTTTAATAAAGCTGAAGGTGTTACTGTAGAATATGTTGATCCAGCCCGCATGGTTTATTCTTATAGTGAGGATCCAAATTTTGAAGACCTATGGTATGTAGGTGAAGTTAAACCTGTTACTTTAGCTGATGCTAAAAAACAGTTTCCTAATTTAACAGATTCAGAATTAGAAAGATTACAACAGTATCAAGGCAATAGTAATTACTTGTATAATTACAATGGTAGAAGAGATGGTAATGCTATATATATAATGTACTTCGAGTACAAGACATATAGTGAACAAGTGTTTAAAATTAAAAAGACAGCTACAGGTCTAGAAAAAGCTTTAGAAAAACCAGATACTTTTAATCCACAAGAAAATGATAACTTTGATAGAGTTAGTAGATCAATAGAGGTTTTATATAGTGGTGCTAAAGTTCTAGGTTATGATATGATGTTAGACTGGAAGATGTCTGAAAATATGACAAGGCCAAAATCTAACTTAGTTAAAGTTAACATGAACTACAACATATGTGCACCTAAAATGTATCATGGTAGAATAGAAAGCTTAGTAAGCCGTATGATGGGTTTTGCAGACATGATACAATTAACTCATTTAAAAATACAACAAGTAATATCTAAGGTAATACCTGATGGTGTTTATTTAGATGTTGATGGGCTAGCAGAAGTAGATTTAGGTAATGGAACTACATATAACGCTAAAGAAGCTTTAAATATGTATTTTCAAACTGGTAGTATATTAGGTAGATCAATGACTACTGAAGGTGACCCTAATAATGGTAGAGTGCCAATACAAGAGTTAGTCAAAAGTGATGGTGGTGGTAAAATAAATTCTTTAATACAAACTTATCAATACTATTTGCAAATGATAAGAGATGTAACCGGACTTAATGAAGCAAGAGACGGTAGTCAGCCAAATTCAGATTCGCTAGTTGGTTTACAAAAACTTGCTGCTGCTAACTCAAACACAGCTACTAAGCATATATTAAATGCTTATTTATACCTTACAGTAAGAACTTGTGAAAACATAGTGTTGAGAACTGCAGATAGTATAGAGTTTGCTTTAACTGAAGAAGCTTTAAAAAATAGTATATCAACTTGGAATGTTGGTCAATTAGATGATTTACGAAATATACATTTGTATGATTTTGGTTTATACATGGACTTGGTACCAGATGAACAAGAAAAAGAAATGTTAGAAGCTAATATTCAAGCAGCGCTTGCTAGTGGCAGTATCAACCTAGAAGATGCTATTGATATTAGACAAATAAATAATCTTAAGTTGGCTAATCAAATGATTAAGCTAAAACGTAAGAAAGCTGCTGAAGCCGCTCAAGCTGCTAATATGGCAAACATACAAGCTCAGGCAGCTGCAAATGCCGAGGCTAGTGAAGCTGCTGCTATGGCAGAGGTACAGAAGCAACAAGCGGTGTTAGATACTAAACTAAAGTTTGAAAAAGGTAAATCTAGCTTTGAAGTAGAACGTATGAGAGTTGAAGCTCAAATTAAACGTGAGTTAATGGAACTTGAGTTTATGTATAACAAAGAACTTGGAGAGCAAAAAATAGGTATTGAAACTCAAAGAGAAAAAGATATAGAAGATAGAAAAGATAAAAGAGCTAGAATAGTTGGCACTCAACAAAGTGCTATAGCTAATCAAAAACAAAAACAATTAGATGCAATAGACTTTGAGGATCCATCGTCTATCGAGAGTTTACAAGATCCACTAGATAGTATACTACCTGAAGGTATGTAATACTTTATTAATTTATATTATATTATATTATGGCAAATGAAAAAGATGTTCCTCAAGAAGGGGAATTTAAAATGAAAAGAAAACCTGGTAGACCTAAAAAGTTATCACAGGATAAAAAAGTAACTAAATTAGAAATAAAAGAAGATGCCGTTCCAGAGCAAAGCACAGGAGTCGTGGATGCGAATAAACAAACCAAAGATGTGGAAAAAGTGGAGGAGAGAGCACCCGAATCAAAACTTGAAGAGCTTACCCCAGAAAAAGTCGAAGACAAAAATGAAGACAAAGAGGTCACGGTAATTCAAGAAAAACCAGTTTCTAAAGAAGCTGATAAATTAGAAAAGCAAGCAAAAGATGCTATTAGAGACGAAAGAGTTTCTGGTGTGCAACTGCCTAAAAACGTAGAAAAGCTTGTAAATTTTATGCAAGAAACAGGTGGAACTGTTGAAGATTATGTTACTTTAAATAAAGATTACACTAAGTTCGATGACAGTTTACTTGTTAGAGAATATTATAAAAAGACTAGACCGCATCTTACGGACGATGAAATTAGCTTTGTAATGGAGGATAATTTTAAGTTTGATGAAGAGACGGACGAAGAAAGATTTGTACGTAAGCAAAAGCTTGCATACAAAGAAGAAGTTGCGAAAGCCAAGAACTTTTTAGAGCAAATGAAAAGTAAATATTATGATGAAATCAAGTTGAGGCCATCTGTTACTAATGAGCAGAAAAAAGCAATGGATTTTTTCCAACGATACAACCAAGAACAACAAACCATACAAGAGAAAAGAAATGACTTTGTTAAAAACACTGAGGACTTCTTCACTAATAAATTCAAAGGTTTTGAATTTAATTTAGGAGACAAAGCGTTTAGGTATAGTGTTTCTAATCCAACTGAAATGGCAAACGCTCAAACTGATGTTTCAAAAGTTATTAGTAAATTTACTGATGAAACAGGAAGCATAACAGATTTGGACGGTTACCATAAAGCTATTTACGCTATGAGAAATGCTGATAGATTAGCACAACATTTTTATGAGCAAGGCAAGGCCGATGCTACTAGAGATGTTATTGCAAAATCTAAAAACATTAATCAAGATCCAAAACCTTTAGCTACAGAGGCGACTTTGTCTAATGGTTGGAAAGTAAAAGCAATAACTGGTGTTGATAGTTCTAGGTTGAAAATCAAAAATAAAAAATCATAATAAAAAATAGAACATGAGTTTTGTAAATGGAGGTTCATTTCCAGCAAGTATTACACCTATGCCAAGTCAAGTCACTGTACAAGACAACTACATAGATTTTAATAACTTAACTGGTGGACAATGGGCACAACAATATCTACCTGAGCTTTATGAGCAAGAAGTAGAGAGATACGGAAACAGAACATTATCTGGTTTCTTAAGAATGGTTGGCGCTGAGATGCCAATGACATCGGATCAAGTAATTTGGTCTGAACAAAATAGATTACACGTAGCATATGACGACGTTGCTGTTGCTGCTGGTGGTAAAACTTTTCCTAAGTTTAGAGTAACTATTACTAAAGGTAGTAATAACCCAGCTACTTCAGGTATTAGAGTTGGTAATACAATTTTAATTTCTGATAACGCTACTGGTTTAGTAACAATTAAAGCTTTAGTATTATCTAATACTGATAACGCTACTACTAATGGTTATACATTAGAATGTCACGCTTATGAAGGATCTGCTTTAACTAACACGTCTGGTAAAAATAGTTTATTTGTTTATGGTTCTGAATTTCCAAAAGGAAGTGAAGGAATGAAGCAAGCTATTGAGCCTAATGTAACTACTTTCACTAATTCTCCAATTATCTTAAAAGATAACTACGAATTAAGTGGATCTGATACAGCTCAAATTGGTTGGATCGAAGTTGCTACTGAAGACGGTACTTCTGGGTACTTATGGTATCTAAAAGCTGAGTCTGAAACTAGACTAAGATTTGAAGACTATCTAGAAATGTCAATGGTTGAAGGTGTAAAAGATGATAACGCTGGTACTTTTGGAACTGGGTTTGGTCCTGCTGGAGCAAATGGTTCTGAAATTAAAGGTACTGAAGGTTTATTTTCTGCTATCGAAACAAGAGGTAATGTATACTCTGGTTTTGCTGGTGCTGCTGCTCCTGGTTCAGGTGCTTTAGCAGATTTTGATCAAATACTAAAACAACTAGACAAGCAAGGTGCTATTGAAGAAAATATGTTATTCTTATCAAGACAAACTGCTCTTGATTTTGATGACATGTTAGCTGCTACTAATGGTGGTTTTGCTTCAACTCAAGCTGCTTCTTACGGTTTATTTGATAATGAATCTGAAATGGCACTTAACTTTGGTTTCTCTGGTTTCAGAAGAGGTTCTTATGACTTCTATAAAACTGACTGGAAATACTTAAACGATGCTACTACAAGAGGTATGTCTAGCGCTATTGATGGTGTTATGATACCAGCTGGTACATCTACAGTGTACGATCAAATGTTAGGATCAAACATCAGACGTCCTTTCTTACACGTAAGATTTAGAGCTTCTGAAACTGAAGACAGACGATTCAAAGCTTGGATCACTGGTTCAGTTGGTGGAGCTTACACTTCTGATCTTGATACAATGAGAGTTAATTTCTTATCTGAAAGATGTTTAGTAACACAAGCTGCAAACAATTTTGTATTGTTTAAAGGAGCTTAAATAGTATATAATGAGAGTGACTTTGTTGCTCTCTTTATTAATCTTTAAATAATAAAAAAATGGCAAAATTAATAGACATCGATTGGGCTGCTGGAAATAGTTTAGCCATCAATGTTGCTGATGTTTACAGAGTAGACGCCGATTCTTCAAATGCTGATCAAATGTTATTATATTATAACATTGCAGCTGGATCTGGTAAAGTGTGGGAAGCTACACTTAAATTCTCTGCTAACATTACTGATACTGATGTAACTCAACTACAAAAAGCAGTTTTAAAAGTACAACAGTCGCTCGGAGCGATGGTAAAATTTAAACTTCCTAGTGAAGCTAAACTTGACAGTACTACTCCGTTTGCTATTGCAGCGGATACTATTCCGTCTTAATTTTTAAATTATGGAAAATATGATTAGAATACCATTAGGCGGAGTACTTAATGCTAATGGACCTGCTGCTACAATTGCTAACTGGGATATTTCAGCTTTAACAGCTGTTAATAACTCAGCAACTTCAGGAGCTTTAGCTTCTACTACTACTGGTAGTGGTTCAGGTGCAACGTTTACGTTTACAACCAGCGGCGCTGGTGCTGTTTCAGTAGCAGTAAGTGCGACAGGTAGCGGTTACTTAGACGGTGATACTATCTCTGTAAAGATTATTAGTGGTAACGCTATTAACGATGTAGGAAGTGACGTTACAGTAACTTTACTAATTGAATCAGACTATCTTGAAGGTGGTGGTGATGAAGGTTATATATCTTGTCCTGTTGACGGGATATTAGCTTGTGTTATACCTGACACTGCATCTGCATATGATACTTGGATTATCCAGCAGTTGCAAGATGAACACAATAGAAAATGGACAATTAAAATAGCTGGAGGTACAGCTAATAATTATGTAGACATTACAAAACGTATTAATAACGTTTTTGTAGAAGCTTTACAATCTCCAAATTCACATCCTTTATTAGTTCTCCCTGAAGGAGTAACTGTATCAAACCTATATTTAGGTTAAAACAAAAAATAGATCCCGCTTCGGCGGGGTCTTTATTAATTTATATTATATTATATTATGGAAGAAACAAAAGAAAAAAAGGCTCCGGTCAAAAAGGCCGCGCCTGTAGTAAAAAAGCCAGTAGATAACTGGGAATATAAAGATAGAAATTACTATCTTATAGGTAATAAAACCCCACTAACTTACACATTACCTTGTAAGCATACACAAAGATACCCTTTAGTTTGGTTTGATCCAAAACAAGGTTATGAAAGAGAAATGAGATATGCTACAAATCAAAAAAGTATTTTTGTAGATGAACAAGAAGGGCAGATAACTTTAAAGCACATTGTATTTAACAATGGGCATTTATTTGTACCTAAAGAAAAAAGAAACTTGCAAGAGTTTTTAAATATACATCCACATAATGACAAAATATTTCGAGAATTTGATACCGTCTTAGAAGCAGAAACAGAGATGGAAGATTTAGAATACGAAATAGAAGCATTAAACACAGCTTATGAAATGGATATAGACCAAGCAGAAGCAGTGTTAAGAGTAGAAGTAGGATCAGAAGTTGCAAAATTATCTTCTAAAGAATTAAGAAGAGATTTATTATTGTTTGCTAAACAACAACCACAATTGTTTTTAGATTTAGCTCATGATGAAAATGTAATACTTAGAAATTTTGCTATAGTAGCCGTTGAGTCTGGTATAGTTAATTTAAGTCCCGACAACAGATCTTTTACTTGGGCTAGTAATGGTCGTAAATTAATGAACGTTCCTTTTGATGAGAATCCATATTCAGCTATGGCTTCATGGTTTAAAACTGATGAAGGTTTAGAAGTTTATCGATCTATAGATAAAAAACTAAAATAACAAGTGATTATAATATAGGGTGGTATACGCCACCCTTTTTTTAAACATACACTATGATAGACGTAAACACGGTATATACAACTGTATTAAGTATTCTTAATAAAGAGCAAAGAGGTTACTTAACGCCTTTTGAATTTAACAATTTAGGCAGACAAGTACAATTAGAAATATTTGAAAGTTACTTTGAAGATTTAAATCAAATGTTAAGAGTACCACAAGAAACTACAGAATATGCTGATCGTGTTAAACTTCTTAGAGAAAAAATAGCTACATTTGAAACATCAGCCGCGGTTACTGTTGCATTATCTGGTAGTTTTGGTCAATATGATTTTTCAGCACAAAATCCTGCTGTTCATAGATTTGGCATGCTAGAATACACTAATGGTTCAAACTTACCGGTTGAAGTAGAAAAAGTCACACGTCACGATTTTCTTTCGTATAGACGTTCTCCATTAACAACTCCCACTGAAGATTATCCTATATGCTATATAGAGGGAACAAATATAAAAATACTACCTGGTATAGCGTCGGCCGCAGCTGGAGCCAACGGCTCACCTGCTAAAGTTTATACACTAGAGTATGTTAAGAAGCCAATTGATCCTGTTTGGAATTACACTGTCGGAAGTGTAGGTCAATATATATTTGACCCAGTATCTAATGGAACTAGTAAGAATTTTGAAATATCAGACGTAGATCAAACAGAGCTTATTACAAAAATATTAATGTATGCTGGTGTTATAATAAGAGATCCAGAAATAGTACAAACAGCCGCTGGTCTTTCTAACCAGCAAGATGTAAATGAAAAAAGCTAACACATGACTAAGACATCCGCTACAATTCCAATAACAGAAAACGACGCACAATATTATGCAGGGCAATATGGACCTATACAAAATACTTCTGGTGCAAATAAAATGGTTTGGAGTTTTCCAGATTTAAATACTGTATTAATTAGTAATTATGATGTCTTTGGTACTCAAGTTAGAGACACGGGTAATTTTACTTTGCACTTGCTAGCTACATCGACTACCATGCCTAGTACAACTAATCAAATACCTGTTGAAAATATAATAGTTACAAATACTACAAACAACACAATTGAATTAAAGAATATTCAAGCGTCAGCTGTGCCTAATGGTCAGTTTATATTTTTACAATTAACTGACATAGCTAGAGGAGATAACTGGGGTAGTTATAGTTATTTAACCTTAAACGAAGTAATAGATAATTTTTTAAACATATATGTTGGTGATGATCAAATGGTAAAAAGCTTGCAAAGAAAACAAGTTTTATTTCACGCAAGAAGAGCAATGCAAGAATTATCTTATGACACTTTAAAAGCTTATAAATCTCAAGAGCTAACTGTTCCTACGGGATTAAGTGTACCAATACCTAAAGATTATGTTAACTATACTAGAGTAGCTTGGGCAGATACTTCAGGTGTTCTTCATACTATATATCCATTAAATGGCCTTAGTGGTAATCCTTACGAACTTCCTATAACTGACGGAGCTACAGGTATACCATCACAAAGTAGCTACGATACCAACTTAGAAGCTTCTCAATCTTTAATAGAAGATAAGTGGAAAAAAGCTAATCAAGATGATATAGTTGGAAATTACGATGCTTACAGTGCTGCAGGTGTTTTTGATTATGTATGGTGGAAACAAGCATACGGACAGAGATATGGCTTAGATGCTGAGGTATCACAAACAAATGGTTGGTTTAGTATAAACGAAAGAACAGGTAAGTTTAGTTTTAGTAGCAATTTAGTAAATAAAGTAATACAATTAAGTTATATCTCTGACGGTCTTTCCTATACGCTTAACTCTATAGTGCCTAAGATGGTAGAAGAAGCTCTATATGCTCAGATATTAAACAGAGTATGTATGACTAGAAGAGATATTGATGGTGCTACTAAAGGATTTTTTAAGAGAGACTCTTATGTTAAAACAAGAAACGCAAAGTTAAGAATACAAAACTTAAAGCTTGACGAGATAGTTCAGACTTTTAGAGGACAATCAAAGTGGCTTAAACACTAATTAAATGCAAAAAAAGTTTCAACACACATTTACTAAGTCTAAGATGAATAAAGACTTAGACGCTAGACTATTGGGCGCTGACGAGTACAGAGACGGTAAAAATATTGCCGTATCAAGATCTGAATCAGATGATGTTGGTGCTTTAGAAAATATATTAGGCAACGAAGTATTAAGTAGTATAGGTATTAATTTAATACCTGTAGAAAATAATAAACCATCAGTACCTCCACTTAATAGAAGTAATATAGCTAGTTACGATAATTATACTTCAAGATGTATCGGCTGGCACATAAATGAAAAAACAAATAAAGTTTATTTATTTGTTACTAATTGGCAAGATAGTTCTGATGATCAAATATCAAACTTTCAACCTATAACTTCTGATTTTCCTCCAAACAGATACGACCAAAGTAGAATAATAATGGTTGATACTGTTACTAAAAATACTATAATAATAGTAAGAGGTAGGTTTTTAAATTTCTCAATTAATAGCCCTATACTAGACACGGTAATGATAGAAGATTTATTATTTTGGACTGATGATAGAAATCAACCTAGAGTAATAAATGTAGTTACAGCTGAAAACAATAATACATATTATACACACGAAGATCATGTTTCTGTAGTAAAATATTATCCTTATAAGCCAATGGAGCTTAGTGAAACTTTCAGTATAAAAACAACTATTATAAGTGCAACTCAAGCTAGAACTTTAGGTGATGTACAATTTAACGCTCTGTATAGTCCAATATTAATACAAGCTAGCTCGTTGACTGAGTCTCAAAAAGATATTTTAAGAAACAACATTGGTTTAGATGCCTGGATGATAGCAACAAGTGGCTCGTATCCTGGTGATGTTATTAGTTTTAAAGTAGCATATGTTTATGAAACTCCAACAACCGGAAGCTATACTTTTCCAGGAGATTTTTCAGGCTGCTTCATGATATTTCCAGACAGAGACTTAAGTGCTTTTACTACTATCACTACAAGTTCATATATAGCACCTAGCGTTGTTGTAGGTTTCAATTGTCCTACATCTAAAAACGTATCTTCTCCATGGTTGAAAGAGGGCCAAACTAAACTTACTGTACACGCTGCTGCTACTACATCAGGTAATGTTTACTATACAGATACTACAGCAAATAATTATGGATATGCAAGATCTATATTTGAATATGGTAGTAGATCTCCTTATAATTATCTTTACAACCCTACAACCACAAACACTGGTTCAAATTTCCCAGCACGTATGATACCAGGAAAACTAACTAAAAATACTGGAGATGCTGCTAATCTTTACTGTAGAGTTACACATCCAAGGTTAGATCCAAATAAGTATTATATAATACATATGGCTGGTAATCCTCAACCAAATACTACTGGTAGATATTTTTTAATAGCCGAGTTAACATCGCTTGAAAACGGAACTATAAGTCCTATTACTAATGCTTCTGACGTTGTACAGCCAGACGATGTTCTTACTATACATTGGCCTAACAAGTATTATAATGCTGAATTTATAGGTGATAGCGCTTTTTTAGAAGACAAATTTGTAAGATTTGCGTATAGGTTTAGATATGATGATGGACAGCATTCTTTAATATCTCCATTTACTCAAGAAGTTTTTATACCTAAACAAGGTGGATATTTCACAAAAGAAGTAGATAGTGAAAAATCAAAAGAAGGTCCAAACAACTACATAGATCAAGTAGCTAAAGCTGGTCAAACTACGATCAACAATGAGATAATGGAAAATGACGTTACTCAAGTTAGCTTAAGAATACCTTGTGAGTATCCTATTAATACGTTAGTAGATAATCTAAAAGTATCTGAAGTAGAAATACTCTATAAAGAGTCTATGTCTAGCAATATAAACATAGTAGAAAAGATTAAAGTTAGTGAGGCTTCAATAGCGGATAATAGCACTAACTTCTTGACTTACACATACGAGTCAAAAGAACCTATAAAAACTTTAAGGTCACAAGAAACTACTAGGGTTTATGATAATGCGCCAGTTAGAGCTAAGACTTTATCTTCTTCTGGTAATAGATTAATATTAGGCAATTTCTATGATAGACATAGTTCTCCTGGAACTTTAAATTATTATGTTGGAGCTGGTTCAAAGCTAAAGCCAAGCGAAGCTCCAGTTACACTTTTCAATGCTAAAGACGATTCTAGTTTAAAACCTAAAGCTTTTAATAAGAATAGCTACGTAGCATATCCTAACCACAGTTTAAAACAAAATAGAACTTATCAAGTTGGTTTGATATTGCAAGATAGATACGGAAGGTCTTCAGATGTAATAATATCTAATATAGAAGAAGATAGTTTTCAAATAAATGGCGCTTCAGTTTCTTCAGGAGCAGGCGCCCCTTATAAGACTCAACCCGCTACATACGGTGGATCTACTGTTTTTCACCCATATAAAGATTCTGTTTTATTACCAGCGCAAGCCGCTAGCGTACCTGAAACTAGAACTGGTATAATAGATTGGCCTGGTGATTCATTAAAACTTTTATTTACACAAACTATACCTACTTCATTACCGTTAGTGCAAGGTTATCCAGGCTTATATGATGATCCTTTTGTAACTACAGTATCTGCTAATATAAGTGCTAATAGCCAATACTATTGTATAGTCCCTACAGGCGGATTAAACGATAACCTACAACCTGGTATGAAAGTTCAATACACTTTTGCAGACGACTCTCCTGAGTTTCCAGGTAAATCTTTTACTTATTATATATATAGAGTTTTAAATGGTGCTCCATCTCAAGGAAACTTAATAAGCTTAATGGACATAAAAGGAAAAGGTCCTTTATCAACTGAGCTGCCTGGTTATAGAACTCAAAATAGAGGAATAAAAATAACTTTTAGCTTTTTCAGTAATCCACTAGGTTGGAACTCGTATAAAGTTGTTGTAAAACAACTACAGCAAGATTATTATAATGTGTACATGCCTAGCTTATTAGATGGCACACCTGTCATTAAACCTTTTAAATTAAACTGCACGTTTGAAAAAGACAGTAACAAAGTTACAGTAGATCCTATAGGTGATATAGAATATTTAACTTTTCCTTTATTAGAAGGTATGAAAGTTCAAGCAGGTACTAATACTTATTATATAAACAATATATTAAATTACAAAGAGTTTGAAATAACAGCACCGGCTGTTGCAGATTTTACTGCTCAACCTGCTCCTCTAAAAACTTTAAGCTTTGGTTATTTTCAACCGGTGCAAGCTGATATGACTGCTGGTACTTCTATAACAGGTATTGCTGTACAAAATAACGCTACAGATGGTGGTAACGGTAGTGGCGCTATAGTAACAGCACAAGTTACAACCGTTTCAGGAACAAAAGAACTAAAGATTACATTAACATCTAATGGTGTTAATTATAAAAATGGAGATAAGTTATTTATACCAGCTAATGTTGCAAGCACTGGATCTAGTGGTTATCCTCAAATAGATTTTATATTAACATCTGGCAATATAGAAAATAGACAAACAAACTTTAGTACTCAATCAAGTGATGGAGTTTTAAATACTTCTACGTTGTTAACTGACAATGCTAATAAAGTTCCACCTGCTTTAAATGAAGCCTCACCAGTTCAAGTAAACTATTCTACTAGTGATAGTATGTTAATACCTAGAACTGCTAGACAAACTGATTGGACAGCTACGGCCAATAGTCCTTTTTATACTACTAACGATCATACAATGCCTATATTTCCTGGCACACGTTTTTCAAAAGTACAGACTATAGGTAATTTTGAAAACTTGTTTAAGAGAGGTAGTTACAATGGTTTATATGCCGCAGATACAGATCCGCCAACAGCGATAATAGATAACAACTTTAAACTAGGAGAAGATTCAGAAACTGCTAAACCAACTTCTGAAAAAACTGCTGTACCAGCTATTTATGAAACTTCACCTACTATTTCTAACTTAGAAATATACTATGAAACTAGTACCGCTGGATCAATAAGAGAGCTAAATCAATTTATAAGAGAAACAATTAGTGTTCCTACTTACGCTAATGTATACGGTGATACTACAGCTATACAAAGAGTTATAGTAGCTGAAAGCATTGATTATACTTCTGACCCTACAGTTGCTACCGTACAATTAAGAGATCAAAACGGTAATTTATTAAAATACTATGATACTAATAGTTCGTTAATTAATATTAAAAATATAAGTATATCAGAGCCTGTATATTCTGATGGAACTACAGTTGCTGGAGGAGGTATATCTTTCGTAAAGAATTCAAGCACAGACACTGATAATAGGTTTTTAATAAAATTATCAGAAACTTTTCCAGGTTATAATAGCCAGTACGATAATGTTAATAATATATTGTTTAATGTAAATTTAGAATATAAAGTGTTAAACTCTACTAAGGGAATTAATAAAGACGTGTACAATACATATTCTATACCTTTTAAATTGTTCATAGATAACGTAGCACCACAAATAAATGGAGCTAGTGTAAGTGGCAGTGTTTATTATTTGAAAAATAATACTAATGAAGTAGATCCTACTGCATACGAGTCTAATGGTACTGTTGTGAAAACATGGACAAACACCAACGGAGACAGCACAACTTTAAGCGCAGCTACTAATGGTGGTAATGTAAATAATACTTTTCAAGATGCTAATGCTAGTGAGCTTAAGTATAGATTATTAATAAAGTTTGATGGAGCAGCAGATTATGTAGAAGCCAACACTGTTGATCAATCAGGTCTTTATTTAGATAACCAAGGTCTTTTACCAGGCGAAGTATTACTAGGGGTTACTGGAAGAAGTATAATAGTAGATAGCAATATAGACGTTAGGATTGATGCTACAGATAACAACGGCTTTGGTATTACAAAAGTTATATCAGCTTTTACAATAAGATTTTTACCAACGTAAAACACATTAAAAAACAAGTGATTATAATATGAGTGCAGTAAATTTACCTATAATAGAAGTAGACTACTACAATTGCATGTGGAATAAAAGAATTTTAACTCCACAAGGTTCGATGCAGACTGGAAATGCTACTGTGCCTGGCAGTACCGGTGTTGCTGCTCGTTATGGTACTTGGCCAATGAATAATGTTTACGCTAATCCAATGAGCACTACATATACAGCTGCTTTAATACCTCCTTTTAATGGTTCTAATATTAACGCATCTAGAGTAAAAGAGAACTTCTATATAGAAGAGATGTATCTTAGAGGCGGTTTTAACGACGCTTCTATGTCATACGGTGTTAGAGCTTACTTAGATGAAGAAGAACCATTACAGCAGCATAGATTTAATGCTTTAATATATTCAGGTATATATAATTCTAGAACTGGTATTAATAGAACTAACGAATATGCTGTTGGAACTAATATAACTAAAGCTGCTAATCCTCAATATGGATCTATACAAAAGATATATGCTGAGGAAAACAACTTAATAGTACTACAAGAAAATAAATGTAGTAGAGCTTTAATAGATAAGTCTGCTATATACAATGCTGAGGGTGGAGGTAATGTTACTACAACAAATCAAGTTATAGGTGAAATAGTTCCTTATACAGGTGAGTACGGCATAAGTAAAAATCCAGAATCTTTTGCTATATATGCTTTTAGAAAATATTTTGTAGATAGAAATAGAAATGCGGTGCTAAGATTATCACATGACGGCATAACTGAAATATCAGAATATGGTATGCGTGATTATTTTAGAGACTCATTTGCAGAACTAACAGACGAGTTTGAGTTTACACAAACCACTATACCTGGTATAGGTACTACTAACCCTGCTAATTATAGTCAAAATTTATTAGGATTCAATAGTACAATTCCTAATACAGGTAACGCTGGTTATTCTTTTCAATATGGTGTAATGGGTAGTAAAATACTAGTACAATATAATAATACTGGTGATTATGTAGATTTAAACATTTTCTTTCAAGGGATACAGTATTTATCAGGTAATAACTTTATAGTTTTAAATAGAACAATAACACCTGGCGAGCAGAACAATATAACAAGTATCAAGCTTGTAACTTTTAATAGAAGTAGAGTTTATGGTGGTTGGGATGCATACAATAAGCAATATGTAGTTTCTATACAACCTAACGAGTCTTTTACTTACACTCAGTCAACTACATTAGCCAGTCAAACTATACCTAAAAGATCTGTAAAATATGCTACATTAGGTTTTGACGAGCAAGTATCTGGTTGGCCTAGTTTTTATACTTACAAACCCAGTCAAATTGGTAGTTTAAAAAGCACATTTTATACTGTAAATTCAGATTGGTGGAATGACAATACAACTTTAATAAAACCAGGCATGTATTCACACTACTCAACAGCAGTGCCTCATAGTCAATTTTATGGTGTAAATAATAGAGCTGAGGTAAGTGTAATAGCTAATTCAATACCTTCACTTCAGAAAAACTTTTTAACTGTAGATTATGAAGGAGATAGTGGTTGGCAAGCTAGCATATTAACTTCTGATAGAACAGGGTTTGATGATAAAAGAACTTTAAATGGTACTTGGACTGGTGATTGGGTAAAAAGTGTAGATTCAGGTGATCTTATATATAGCTACTTAGAAGGATCATATGATTCTGCAGGCAATACAGGATTAAATGCTAATCCTCAAAATCAACCTATGGGTCACGCTGGTTTTAATAGAAAAGAAAATAGATATGTTGCTAATATAGTTAACAAGAGTACACCAGCCGCTGGAGAAGTTATATTTGGTGATAAGATGACTGGCTTAAAAGGATTTTACATGGACGTAACATTTAGCACAGACGTAACTACAGATCCAGGCGGTATGAAAGAACTTTACTCTATAGGTTTAAACTATAGCGTATCATCACTTTAATATGAAAGAAATAAATAATCAAATCAAAAATAATCCAATAACAAAAGAAGAAGCTAAAAAACAGTTTGTAGAAAAAACAAAAGAGCTAGGTCTAAAGCACGCTTTTGATTTTGAAGATGCTTGGGAGATAGGTAAAGAACTTCAACGTAAGAAACACTATAGAGCTAAAATGGAAGAGCTAAGTGAAAAACTACATAGTAATCCTGATTTTATCACAGGTGAAGAAGTTAAAAAGCTTAATCCACTTAAGCACATGTTTGCAGATGGTTGTTATATAAGAGAAATATATAACCCAGCTGGTCAAATATTATTAACTAAAATACACAAGAAAAAACATCCTTTCTTTTTAATGGAGGGTGAAATGCTTGTGTTAACAGATAAAGGTATAGAAACTTTGGTAGCACCACACTATGGTATAACAGAACCTGGTACTCAAAGAATTATTTATTCTAAAACAGGTTGTAAGTTTGTAACTGTTCATGCTACTGAAAATACCAATATAGAAGAAATTGAAAAGGAAGTTATAGCTGATAACTATAAAGATCCTGAAATAACATTAGATCAAATTAACTTAATAAAAGAAAACATATGAGTTTTATAGCAGGAGCAATATTAATTTCAGCTGGAGTAGCAGCAGCCGCAGGTGTAACTGTTAGCAGTATAAATGCTAATCAAGCTAAGAAAGAAAGGTTTAGACAAGAAGATATAGCATCAACACAAGAGCAGATGCTGGCAGATCTTGAAGCTAGTAGACCTGAGTTTAAAAATCCATATGAAAATATGCAAAATCAATTTAAAGATTTAAATAATCCATATGCTAATTTAACTGTGGCTACAGAGGCTTTTAAAATGGAAGCTGAACAAGCTGATCAAGCTTTAGCTAATAGTCTAGATGTAATGATGGAAACAGGTCAAGCTGCTGGTGGTGCAACAGCTTTAGCTCAAGCAGCGTTACAAAGTAAAAGAGGTATAGCGGCTAGTATACAAGCTCAAGAAACTCAAAATAGAAAAATGGCTGCTCAAGGTGAAGCTAACGTAGCTTTACAAAAAGCACAAGGTGCTCAAAGAGTAGATGAACTTAGAGCAAGAGGAGATGCTATGGAGCAACAAGACGCTATTGGTTTTCATGAACAAAAAATGAGTAGAGCTGCTGGTTTAATGGAAAATGCACAGCAAAACGCCAAGGACGCACAAGCAGCTAGAACTGCAGCTATAATGGGCATAGGCGATTCAATCGCTAGTGGAGCCGCAATGGTTGGAGGTGCTTATTCTAGTGGAGTAATGGGAAAAAAGGAGTAGCCGGAAGCGGCGTGGATAATACTCCTATTATTGCTGATAATGAATTTGATAAGTTTGATTCAAATAGTCCAATGTACGGTTTAAGTTAAAAAAAATATTATGAGTTATACAAACCCAAGAAGAATAGTAGATAAAAGATTTGATGTAATGCTCAAAGGAGCTAGTCGAATAACTGACACCATGATGCAGGGTGTTCAGCAAATGACTAATAATGTTATCAAACAAAAAGAACAAGTTAGAAAGCAACAAGAATTAGTAGATAATGAAATGCAGAGCATGTATAGCATGGCTAACAAGTTCGGCACTTCAGGAGATCCTTTGTTAGATAATAATTTAGTTAGTTTTTGGAATGGTAAAGTTGATGAATACTTTGATGTAAAAAATAGAATGCAATCTGGTGAAATATCTAGACAAGAAGGCAACATGGCTTTAGCTAAAATAAAAGGATTAGTTCCTAAGTTTCAAACTATGTTTGGTTATATAGCTCAAGAAACAGCAAGCTATGGTGAAAATTTAAAAAATAATAATGTATCTTCTACTGGGTCTATGCAGAACAAAGATATGTTAGGTACTTTTATGCAAGGTGGAGATATTCAAATAGCAGAAAGAGGTGGTAATATATATTTCTTTAAACCAAATGATGCTGTAAAAGGAGAAGCTGAGTTTTCACTTAGCGAAGATATGAAGACTGGTAATGCTTCTATGTTAAACGGAGATGAGCTAATAGCTATGGCTAACCAAGGAAAAAGTCTTTTTAATCAAAAAGTAGACATATCACAATTAACAACTACATTGGCAGATAAAACTAGTAATCCTGATGGACCTAGCCCTTATTTTGAAACTATAAAATTAAGAGCTGGTAGTCCAGATCCTTTTAATCCAGGTCAAACTATAGAGAACATACCAGAAGGATACGAATATGAATATCAAACAATGATACCTGGGCAAAGAGAACAGCTATTAATTGATATGGAAAATAGTCCTATGACACAAACTATAATGTCAGATGATAAAAGAATGTTATCTGTTTTTCAAGATGATATTCCTGATAATGCAGAAGCTAGCAATGGCAATGGTATGTCTATACAAGAAATTTCTGCTAGGTTAATTGAAGACTCTGGCTTAACCGAACAAGAGTGGTTGTCATCAATGGGTTTAACTAGTATGAACGAACTTGAAAACTCTTCATGGCATGAGGCACCTGCTAACTTATCGCTTGAGCAAAAAACAGCTTTATCAAATACTCAAGATCAAATAGCTAAGAAGTTTATAGCACTTAAAGCATTTAACGATAATGTAGATTCTGATGGTATTGGTAAACTATTAACTAAAAACAAAATAGTTACTGAGCCTACAGACTCTGAAAATGCAGGATCTGAAGTAGTAGACTTTGATAAAGGTTTTTCTGCTGCTACTATATATAGCCCTAATGATATAAAGACTTACAAAGCTTTAATGAAAGATGAAGAGTTCTTAGACAAAGAAATAAAAGATATAACAAATAGAGTTGATAGCGGAGAGGAAGTTGATTTTGATGCTGAAAGAAAAAGGCTAGCGCAGTTACAGGGATATGGGTCAATAGGCGATGATGATAATTATGGCTTCGTATCAACAGCAGGTCAACTTTTAACAGCTATTAGAGAGATTAAAAAGATGGATCAAGAATATCTAGATTTTAAATCTAAGTATAGTCAATATCAAAACAAATCAAATAACAATAAACCAACTCTATATTAATGAGTCCAAACGAACAACGATTAAGATCTTTATACAATAAAGCTGTTCAGCATTTTAGCTTACCAGACTTTGAAAAATTTGTACAAGACATACAGAATCCTGACGTATTAGAAAAGGTTAGAGAAGGTTTATCTGAGTATTATAATGTTCCATCTTCAGAGCAAATGATGGAAGATTTATTTAACATAGTACCTGGAAAAGAAGATCGTATTAATTCAGCCGCTGCTGACAAACTTCCAGAGCCAGATATGGATTTAGCTAAGACAATGTTTGAAGCTATAGACAACAAAGACGAGGAAAGTGGCTTCTTACCACCTGAGGAAATATCAATGGTTGCTGATCAAGTTGTACAACCTGTTTATAATATAAACGCAATACAGCAAGATTTAGAAAATCCTTTAGTAGCTGCAGAAATAAAACATGAACAAGATAGGTATGACAAGTTAAGTCCAGTAGATCAGTTTGAGTTTAGAGAACCAGAAACAGCTGCCAAATTAAAACCTTTAGTAGAAGAGTATAGACAAACGTTGTCTAATATAAACGAGTCTGACGAAGAATATAAGAAAACTTTGCTTGCTAACTTTATAGAAGAAGATTTAAGTGAACCTACTTCAGAGGGAGAAAAATTAAATTTAGAAACGGTAAATTTGCCAGATGCTCCAACACCAATGGAGAGACTTGATCGACTTGTGGGTACTAATGCTGTAGACAAGTTATTTATAGATGATGAAAAGCCTGCTTGGATGTCTGATCAAGTTTATCAAGAAGTAAAACACTACAAAGAAACTGGAGAAATAAGCGATAGTGTAATAGATAAAGCATCTGATCAATTAAAAACTCAAACACTAAACAAAGTTAAGTCAGACAAACTTAACGCGTTCTACCATGCTAATAAAGATTTAACTCAAACAGATAGAAATAAATTAACAGCTTTACTTGCTGATCAAGTTGAAGGAGGTTTAGACTTTAAAAGTGTTATGGACTTGTCTAATAATCCTAGCTTAATGGATTTACAAGCTAAAAATATACAGCTTAGATCTAGTGATATTTCAAAAAAAATGAAGTCTATACAGGAGCAGCAAGATGAGTTAGATAATAATGAACAATTTGTAGAGTTAAATAGCCAAGCAGAAGAAATACAAAGGCAGCTAGATGTAATGGACAAAAATGGAATTAGCAATGATTCTCCTGAGTCTATTAAGAAAGAGTATAATGACTTATTAACATCTTACAATGGTGTTATTGATGAGTACAAAGCTAGTGGTTTATTAGATAAAAGAGAAAAGCTAGCTGAAGATATTATAGCTTGGAATAAAGAACGTGATTCTTTACTAGCAGATTCTAACGAACTAGGAGATGTATCTTTGAGCTTAGAGCTTGCTACTAAAAACTTTTCTTCTTTAGATAAAGCTATTTTAAGTATGGAACAATCGTTTCTAGGAGCTACAGCATCTACAGTTGGAACTACATTAGGAATGGTAGGTGAGGTTATAGACAAGACTATAGGTGAAGAAGATGCTACTGCTTTATCTAGTTTTTTAAATAAAGTAGAAGGCGTAGCTTTAGATTACAACGAGAGCTTACAGCAAGAGATGGCTGTAGCAATGGCGCCTAAACCTTCAATGAGTGATGCTTGGGATGCTGGAGCTTTAAGCGGTTACCTTAGCCAAAGCTTTGCAGAAGGTATGCCTAGTATTGCTACAGTTTTAATGACTAGAGCTGGAGGTAAAATGTCTAGTCCTAGTAAAAAATCTATCAACAAAGCTTCTGGAGCTGAAAGATTTAAATTGCAGGCTAAAGCTAACGTAGCTCAAGCTAGAGCTAGTAAAATTGCTCAAGGTATATTTTTTAATATGAGCTACGGTTTAAAAGGTTCAGAAATAAACATTGCACAACGTAACGCACCTAAAGCTATAGTAGAACTAGAAAAAAAGTTAGACTCTGGTTTATTAAGTCCTTTTGAAATAGCTGAAACTAAAAATCAAATAGAAGAACTTAATAGAGTTAAAGATCTTAATATACTTCAAAAAGCAGGATCGCAATTAATTTCTGGATCTGTAGACATGTACAGCGAACGTATAGGTACATTGCGCTATATGAAAAACTTGAATAGAATAGCTGCTCCTGTAGGATCTAGAGCATTTAAAAAAGCTATGTATCAAGGGTTAAACTTAGGTATAAATGCTGGTGGAATTGAACTAGCAGAAGAAACTATGGCTCAAATAGGTAACAACCTTTCAGACATATACATACTAGGTGAAAACAAATCTATACTAGATGGCATAAACGCTGAGTTTGCTTTTAATGTTGGTTTAACTAGTTTAGCTATACAAGGACCTACTGTTGGTAGCAATTTGTATGCTATGCTAGGAGATAATGTTAAAACTAAAAATGATTATCAATTTGAAAAAGCTAACTTTGACAGGTTAATAGAAATAGAAACAGCTTTAAATGATGGTACTAAAAGATCTAAAAAAGAAAAGAAAATATTAAAAGCTGAACAAGATTTAATATTAGAACGAGCCGCTTTTAGAAACATAGAAAACGTAGAAAAAATTAGTGCCTTAAGTGAACCACAACAAATAGAATTATTTGATTTAATAAGTCAAAGAAAAGAATATATAAATAACCTAGTAGAGTTAGGCGGTAGAGCAGATGCTGGAAGTAAAGCTATAAAAAAACAAAAAGAACAATTTACTAGTGGATATAAATCTGTAGATACACAAATAGAAAAGCTTTTAAATACTAGAAAAACAAAAGCTACTGAAGATCAAAAAGATGCTTTTGATCCTGCTATGGCTGCTTACAACCAAGGGTTATTTGAATTTTACAATAATATTGTAGGTGTAACGCAAGAGTTGAATAATAAAAAGTATACGGAAATTACTGACGAAACAACTGTTGAAGAATTAAGAGAACTTTATGGAGATAGAGCAGAACAGCTAATAGAAGCTAGAGGTAAAAATCAAAATGCTACGTTTATAGGAGAAGATATAATAGTATATAAAGATAATATTGGTAGAAGCATAGGCTCAACTTTAGATAGATATGTAGCTTTGTTATCTGCTGTTGCTCCTATACATGAGTTACAACATATACAAAATAGAAAAGCTGGTATAGTTAAAGATGGTGTTGTTGTTGAGTCTGCTCAATTAGGATTAGAGCAAGCCGAAAAACAATTAGAAATAAATAAAGAAACAGGAAAAATATCTCAAGAGGATTATAATAATTTTTTAAGTAGAAAACAAGCTTATACTTCTAGCGTAAGAGAATTACAAACTCAACTAAGCAATGGAGAGATAACTAAAGAACAATATGATGATCTTATTAAAAACCAAGGTGTAGATGTTGAAGAAGTATTAAACTTGTTTGGAGATATGGTTGCAGCTGGTGTTTTAAGCAAATATGATTTTAGTAAAATATCAGGTTTGAAATACATGCTTAAAAACTTAGCTAACAAGTTCAATCCTAAGACTGGCTTTTTAATTCCATTAAAAACTGGAGATGATATTTTTAATTACATAAAAAGTTTTCAAAGTTCTGTACAAGATTTTAATCTACAAGCTGGTCCACCAGAAGATGAAACTGATGGTAAGTTTTCTAAAGGACCTAGTGAAGAGGTTCAAAGATTATATGATGAACAAGGTGAGGCTGCAGCGTTTGATATTATAGAACAGTTTAAGCCTATTACAAATAAAATAGTACAACGTAGAAGTGAAGCTCCTGGTTTTGATAGACAATTACTTACTGATGAAATAGAAACTGGTGAGCGTGGTATACTAGATTTAATAAGAGCTTATGATCCAGAGTCAGGCGTACCTTTAGCAGCTTACATAAATAAGTTTTTACCTTCAAGAGCTATTGAAGCATCTAAAAGAGTTTTAGGTGAAGAGTTTACTGACGATGTTACAGAGCAAGTGGGATTAGCAGCTGTTGAAGAAGCAGATGATACTCCTGTTGTACAACCTAAAAGAGCTATTAAACTTAAGAGCAGATTAAGTGGTGACGTTGAACAAGCTGTTAAAAAAGTTAGAGCTGAGGTAGATAATCTGCCTATTGCAGATTTAGATTTTAAATCTTTAAAAAATATAGCTTTACAAGAAGTACAAGAAATGTTTGGTATAAAACCAAAACCTGGGAACTTAACTAAAGATGATGTAAGAAATGCTCAGCAGTTTATAAATAAAAATGCGGAAGCTTTAATTACTATGTTACCTGAAGGATCAACGCCTGGAGGTACTTCAACTGGTGTACAAAAAGTATTATTGGATAACTTCTATACTAAGACTGATAGAGTTAAAATGTCTAAGACTGGTAGTAAAGCCGGTCTATCTGCTTTTGAAAAGAATAAAAATATAAGTCCTGCTTTGTTTAAAGAAGTTTTTGGAATAACACCAGCTGGCGAAATGAACTTAGCAGATAGAAATACTAGCGCTAGAATAAAAGCTTTAGTCTCTCAAACAGAACGTATGCTTACAAATCAAGAGGTTAGAGAGGCATTACAAGATAAAGGTTTGCCAGTTCCTAGTAAGTTATCTGAAGGTAAAGCAGAGTTGATGTTTTCTAAAGGAGTCAAAATGACTAAAGCACAACAAAGAAAACTAGATAAAGCTAGAAAACTATTTACTGCTAGTACTGGAGAACAACTTCTTGCAGAGCAGAAAAATTGGAATCAAATATTAAAAGCTAATGGACTAGATCCAATCAATATGAAAAGCTTTGAAGGTAGAGAAGCTTACAGGTTATGGTTAGCTAATGTGTTAGCGCCATTAGTACCTAAAGAATTTTTTACTATTAATTCAGCTGGAACTTTCACTGGTAAAACATTATCTGTTAAAGATTTAGATGGTAATAAAACCGGTGAAAGAGATTACGCTGGTAACTTTGCATTTTTAAATTCTAAACAAGTTGCTGCGTTTTTAGATCGAATACAAGAAGACGGAATAAAATTTGCTAGTAAAATAATACCAGGTTTAAAGCGAGCAAGCTATGTAAAGCTTAATGAAAAATTTGGTACTGAAGAGTTTGAGCAGCAACAAAAAGATAAAGAGAAAGGATTTAAACAAGTACTAGATGTTTTAAATAAGTTAATACAAGATGATATTAGTAATGCTCCTTTTGTAGCAGCTATGCTTTCTTCTACAAGCGCTTACCAAGGTCACATGATGAGAACATTTTCACCTATAATGTTTACTAATTATACAGGCTTAAAACCGGTTGAAGAACATACTCAACCAGCTAGTGATTTAGGTAAATTTTTATTTAACAGAATGCTACAGGGTAACTACGATCTGTATGTTGATGGTGCTTTAAATAATTACTTTCAAGGTTTATTACCATATGTTAATGACTTAATGTTAAAAGGAGTTGGTGTAAATGGTAAGTCTTTTAATTATACAGCTAATGCTCCTGTAGAGTTTGCTTATGACATTTTAATGGGAACTAAATCTATATGGATAAGATATTTTAACCCAAATGTAAACAGTCAAGTTAGAGAAGACGAAAACGGTAAGATACACAAAGGTGTAGATCCAAATATACTTATAGAAAGCAATGGTAAATCTGTAGCTGAAAACTTTGGTATTAATGTAGATGAAAACCAAATAACACCATCTGTTATATCTAAACAACAAGACTTGCTATATCAAATATTAAATGGAGATATATCACAAGAGGTTGCTAAACAAAGGTTAGATGAGTTTTTGAAAACAGCTCCAGGTTTAAAAGCTAGTAAAGGTATAAATGTTACTGACTTAAGCTATTCAAAAGTTTTAAATGTTTCTAACGATATGACTTCTGAAGATGTTTTAAGTAAAGCTGCTGGTGTAGATGAAGCGTTAAGGTTAGCTAACAAGTTAGATCAACCAATAAAGAAAATTAGAGTATTTGATTTTGATGATACACTAGCTCAAAGTAACAGTTTAGTATTTTGGACAAAGCCAGATGGAACAGAGGGTGAACTTACAGCTGAGCAATTTGCAGAGCAAGGAGCTCAACTAGTTGAACAAGGTGCTGTAATGGATTTTACAGATTTTGACATTGTAAGAGATGGCAAGCGAGGTCCACTATTTAATTTAGCTAAAAAAATAAAAGATGCTAGAGGTAATGAAGATCTATTTGTTTTAACAGCCAGGTCACCACTATCTCAAGAAGCTATATATGAATTTTTAAAGTCTGAAGGTTTAGAATTTAAAAAAGAAAATATAATAGGTTTAGGTAATTCTACTGGTGAAGCAAAAGCCAACTGGCTAGTAGATAAAGCGGCTGAAGGATACAACGACTTTTACTTTGCTGATGATGCTTTACAAAATGTTAAAGCTGTTCAAGATGCCATGAGTGTATTAGACGTCAAGTCTAGAGTACAACAAGCTAAGTTAAAGTTTTCACAAGGGTTAGATCAAGAGTTTGATCAGCTAATAACTATGAAAAAAGATCCTATGTTTAAGAAGGAAATATCTAAAGAAAAAGGTAGACTTCTTGGCAAAGACAAAGATAGCTTTAAATTCTTTATTCCTTATTCAGCTGAAGATTTAGTAGGTTTAATATATCCTACCCTAGCTAAAGGTCCATTAGGTAATTTACAAATGTCTTGGTATAAAAAACATTTATTAGATCCTTTAGCAAAAGCTGATGGAGATTTAAGAGCTGATAGACTACAGTTGATAAATGATTTTAAGAAACTTAAAAAAGATTTAAACATACCTAAAGATTTAAATAAATCTACTAGTATTGGAGGATTTACAAAAGAGCAAGCCGTAAGAGTTTACTTGTGGTATAAAAATGGTATAACTAATATACCTGGAGTAAATGCAGAAGACTTAAAAGAAATGACTGAGATTATTGAAAGTGATCCTCAATTAATAGAATTTGCAGAAGAGCTTTTAAAAATAACTAAAGGAGATGGCTGGTCAGAGCCTGCTAGTGGTTGGACTGCTGGAACATTAAGTACAGACATACAACAGCTTCTCAATACTACTAAAAGATATAAGTATTACGAAGATTTTAATCAAAGAATAGATAAGATATATAGTGAAGCTAATTTAAATAAGCTAGAAGCTATGTATGGAAGAAAATATAGAGATGCGCTAGAGAATATGATTAAGCGTATTAAGACTGGTAAGAACAGATCATCAGAAGGAACTAGACTTAGCAATAGGATATTAGACTATATTAATGGATCTAATGCTGCTATAATGTTCTTAAACACTAGATCTGCAGTGCTTCAAACTATATCTGCCATAAACTATGTTAATTGGAATTTTAATAATCCTTTAAAAGCTGGCGCTGCATTTGCTAATCAACCTCAGTATTGGAAAGACTTTATGACATTGATGAATTCTGACTATTTAAAAGACAGAAGACAAGGTTTAAGAATAAATGTAACTGAATCTGAAATAGCTGACGCTGCAAAGACTGCAAAAAATAAAGCTAAAGGAGCAATAGCTTACATAATGGAAAAAGGTTATGCACCTACTCAGTTTGCTGATAGTTTCGCTATAGCTGCTGGTGGTGCTACTTATTATCGTAATAGAATAAACGATCTAATGGAAAACAGTGGGCTTGATGAAAAGCAAGCTACTGAACAAGCGTTAAGAGAGTGGAAAGAAATATCAGAAGAATCACAACAGTCAAGTAGGCCTGATAAAATATCCCAACAACAGTCAAGCGACTATGGTCGTTTAATATTAATGTTTGCTAACACACCAATGCAGTATGCTAGAATACAAAAAAGATCTATACAAGATTTAATAGCTGGTAGAGGAGACTGGAAAACTAACGTAAGTAAAATAGCTTATTATGGCTTTGTTCAAAACTTAATATTCAACTCTCTTCAAAATGCCTTGTTTGCTATTGGAGCTGGCGATGGAGACGATGATGAAGATGACAAGAAAGTATATAGAACTATTAATGGTATGTCTGACTCAATGCTAAGAGGTTTAGGTATAGGTGGTGCATCTGCTTCTGTTGTTAAGAATTTATTATTAGACATATATGAAAGATCTAAAAGATCTAGACCAGAGTATGTTGACGCTACTTGGAAGTTGCTTCAGTTTTCTCCACCTATAAGTAGTAAAATATCTAAGATTAGAGGAGCTGCTTATCAGTTTGATAGTAAAAAGCGTAGACAAGAAATGATTGATAAAGGTTTTGCTATTGATAATCCAGCTTATTTAGCAGGTGCTAAAGTAGTTTCAGCAACAACAAACATACCTCTTGATAGAGCTTTATTAAAGTATGATAATTTTACTGGAGCTTTTGAAGAAGAAAAAGAGTGGTGGGAAAGTGTAGCGATGATATTAGGATGGCCAGAGTGGCAATTAAAATCTGAAAAGAAACAAAGCTCTAGAAGCAGAAGTAGTAGAACTAAGTCTTCTAGATCTAGTAGTAATAGAAATAAAAGTAAAAGAAGATGAGAAAATGTAAAACACCTTTCAATAAGTACGAGTCACCTGTAGCTTTAAAAGATGCTTGTTATAAAAAAGCAAAAGCTAAGTACGATGTATTTCCGTCTGCTTATGCTAGCGGTTATATAGCTAAGTGTAGAAAACGTGGTGGAAATATAAAATAATATGGCTAAGTTAAAAGACTTTGACTATAGTAAGTACAAAAAAATAAAGCCACCTAAAGATAATTCTTTAGAGACTTTTAAAGAAATAAAAGATATTGATAAGCTAAGATCAGATGAATCTTTTGTTAAAGATAACGACAACTTAATCAAAGCTTATAAGCCTATTGTTGGCGAAGACAAGCAGGTTAAAAATTTAGTAGACGAATCTCAGCCTATAATACTAAAGTTGAAGAAATATTTTAATAGACCAAGGCCTAAAGAGTTAGCTAAAAACTTTGGTGTTAAGTTAAAAGATATAGAGCTAGACTCTATGAAGACTCCTTCATATCCTTCTGGTCATTCAACTCAAGGTTATTTAATATCTGAAATGTTAAAAGATAAATATCCAGAAAAATCAAAAGAACTAGATCAGAAAGCTAAAGATATATCTGATAGTAGAAATATAGCTAGAGCACATTATAAATCTGATAGTGAAATAGGTAAAAAATTAGGTTTAGATATGGCTAAACATTTAAAAGGTAACGTATGAAAGCAAAGCTTAAATGGAGAGAGTTATTTGAAAATAAAAAAGACTCATCAGAAATGTACATGGCATCTTCAAGATCGCCCTTGTCTGCTGTTCGTAAAACTAAAAAAGGCTCAAACTTAAAGCGTTGGTTTAAAGAAGAGTGGAAAGATGAAAAAGGAAATGTTTGTGGATCTGAAAAAAATAAAGATACTAAAGTGTGTAGACCATCTAAAAGAGTTAGTAAAGACTCGCCTAAGTCTTGGAACGAAATGAGTAAAGGTGAAAAACAAAAAGTTACTAAAGCTAAAAAGAAAGTTGGCATGGGCAAACGTAGAAGCTCTAGCAGCAACGTATCATAGGAACACGATATAACTGGGCACCATACCCAAAAGTTCCTGTAACCAAGAAAGGGGATCGTAATGATCCCCTTTTATTATTTAGCAGCTACCGCAGTAGCCATTACAATATTCGCACATCTTTTAGTTTTTTTATTGTTTGACATTTTTCATATTCTTCTTCACCTTCAAAGTATCTTAATAATACTTCTGGATCTTCATGATCAACAGGTAAATAAAACATTTTATTTTTAGACAACTCATCATAAGTTGTTTTGCCTATCATTAAATTATAGGCATTTAACCAAGAGCTTCTCAAAATCTTATAGTGACTCCGACTGATAGTGTGACAGCACCAACCGCTATTGCTAATTCATTTGGCCCAAACTTTGGTTTTTGCTTATGCCATATCATATTAGTGCTAGCCATTGTAATCATGCCTATTCCTCCTATTATCATTAACTTTTTCATACTATCTCACATGCGCCTCCTGCACAAGCTAATTCACCAGCTAGATCAGTTTCATCTTCAACTTCTACTATATCAGTAAGACTAACATCAGTTAAACTTTTCATCATAGTTTCGTATTTAGATTTATCTATATCTTCAAATGGTGCTTGAGTGTATGTACCACCATCATAAGGTAATACAGATAGTCCGTTGTAATAATCCCTATTTTCCCACATCCAATCACCTGCTTTATCCCACTCATCTTCTTTTAAACTAACAGTAGCTGAAACATTGTGAGTATTACTACCACGCTTGTGACCTGGTTTAACCCATTCAGTTGCTACTTTCTTTATACGTTCAAGCAAATCAAATGGTGATTCAGTTCTAAGTATAGCATTAGCTGGAGCTTTTTGTGGTATACTAATTACAGCAGTATCATGAGGTCTAAAGTATTCATCTTCAATTAAATCAGGATGGTTTTCAACTAAGTATTTATACATACTTTCGTTTTTACCAACTCTAACTCTACGGACATAATAATCATTATGCCATGCGTGAATACCAGATGAAGTTCCTAGTGCCAGAGATGTTGTCCCAGCAGGCTTCACGGTTGTACATCTAGCTGCGGGTTTAATACCAATTAACTTAGCTAGTTTTTTGTTTTGGTTTACTACTATATCTGCAGCTTCCTTCATATCCAACTGCAGCACAGCGGCAGAGCCTATTCCTGTCATTGATACACCTATAAGGGCGTCCTTCTCTGTCGTATCTTTCCATACATCTCTTAAATAATGAAAGTCAGTGTAGCCTGCCTGTAGTGTACCTATAAAAGAAGCTACTTGACATCTCTTGTTAAAATCATTTTGATCTACTATATCACTAGCGTTTACTTCACATAGGTTGCAAAACTGAAAAGGTCTTAATGCTATTTCACAACAGGGGTTAGTTCCCCAGTCTTTATCATTATTAAAATAAATACCTGGTTCACCTGCACCTGAAAGCTCAACACGCTTCCATAGATCCATAAAAAATTGTTTACTTATTTTATGTCTCATTAATACAGCTGAGTTGTTAGCGCGACCTCGTTGAGGTGCCTCTTCCCACCAGTGACCTGACTTACAACCTATCATAGCTTCGTCGTCTGCAGAAAACAAACTAATTAAAGCTGCTCTACGTATACCACCCGCTAATACAGCATCAGCTATATGACAAACAATATCGTGAGCTTGTATTGTAGTTAATTTATCTCCGTCTTCTACATCTTGTAGTATTCCTTGTACTTTTACAACACACTCTTTTAAAGGTTGTGGACCTGGCGCTTTGCCACCAGACGTAACTAATTGTGCGCCCTTTGGTCTTATATCAGAATAATCAAATATAATCTTAGATGATCTCTTAGAGCCCATATAAGATGTGATTAATATCTTTATTGCGTCAGCCCAGCCTTCAATACTGTCACCAATTAAATGTCTTCTAGTTCTTTTACTATAAGGTTGGTTAACTGCAGGTAACTTATCAACGTGATGTCGTTGAACAGAGTAACCTACACCAGTACCACCTAGTAATAAAAACATTATTTCATGGAAACACTCAGTGCTATCAATAGGTAGATAAGCACAATTATAAACTCTATTAGGCGAGATTTCAATTGGTTTACCTCCGAACTGTAGCGAACGCATACTTGGTAAAACTTTCTTTTCATATACTAATTTATAAGCTTTTTCAATAGACTCAGCAAGATCAGGATATTTCTTAATGTGCATGTTCTTGTTTCTAGTAACTAGTTCTTCCCATGTTTCTCTTCTATTTAATTCTGGTATGTACTTAGCATACTTCATATAAACAGTTATATCACTTAGTATCTTATTGCTTATCTCCATCGCTTGTTTCTTTTACTTTGTTTTTAACTTTACCTAAAGCATCTTCATATTCTGACATATGCTTCATTGTTTCTAATGTACCAAATGATACTGTTCTTAAGTATTCAACCTCAGTATACAAATGCTGAACTACATTTGTTAGTGATTGAACTTTATTTTTCATTTCTATTAAAGTCTGCTCTTTCATCTTCCTTGTCCTATATATTTTTTCTTATAGTTAACACTATTTTTTGAATTAGATGTTTTACTTTTAGAGTGAACACCAGGTCTTTTTCTACGGGTTCTTTCTCGATACGGTAATAACGTTAGTTTCGCCATATTTTTTTGAATATTTAATTAAGTCTTTATATTTTAAATAACCTTTAGCTTCAATACTCCAGTCTATGAACTTCTGTAATTGACGCTCGGCATATTTTCTTCTTGCTAAATCTTTTCTTTCCCAAGAATTAAGCTCACGGTTTCGTCGCATTCCTTTTGATTTTGAGGTTTATATAACGAATACTGCGGCATTTTATATGCAATATATTTTTTAAATAATTTCCAACGTATTGGGAAAGACTCGTTAGGTCTACCTTTACATTCAATGATGAAGTTATCTCCAATAAAATCAGGCGTATAACGTATGCCGCGTATTTTTTTATCGCTTCTATCTTTAAACTCTCCTTTAGAGTTTGCTTGTCTTTCATAACATTTATTTTTAAAGTTAAAAGAAGGGACAAGCTCGTAAGTTTGCCCCTCATATTTAGCCTTTATCTTAGCTTTTTTTAAAGCTATGTACATGTATTTTTCAAGACCTGACTGAAACGTTATGCCGTCGTGTTTGACCTTTTTAGATCTAACAGGACCTTGTTTCTTATACCGGCGAGATCGCATCTTCATTTTCTTCGCCTGGTAAAGGTGAGTTAACACCTAGTATATTCTCATCATCCCAGTCTAATTGAGCTGACGAAGCATGTGATGGATGTGGTGGTCTAAAACTAGCTTTATTAACTTCTTCAATAGCTTCATTAACAGACTTATCATTAAGCTCTTCTTTAGCAGCTTGAATATAAAGTATAGCATCCATTAACTCTTCTTGAACATCGTTTAAATATCCAGCTAAATCTTTATGTCCACCTGTTCTTTCATCGTGTAATGTTCTACCATACTTAGCATAGCCAACATCTGATCTTGTAACGAACTTATCGCAGACTCTTTCTACAACAGGATCTCTGAATAATATAGTCTTACTTTTCATCTTTAACAAATGTTCCGTTAACCATTTTACCAGTACGTTTAGATATTACCTTGTATGCTGCATCTATACACTCTTCAATAGTTGTACCGCTTAAATGAGCCATGTTAGTTAATACTACTACCATATCACCTATAGCATCGACTATTTCAGGCTGATCTTGCTTTAGTATAGCACGACCTAGTTCACCAGCTTCTTCCATTAATTTACAAAACTGAGTCTTTTTATCGCCTTTAGTATATAAACCTCTTTCGCCTGCCCAGTCTCTTATCTTTTGAAACCTTTCGCTATCATCATTATCATATCTCCAATTACCATTTCTATTAGACCTGTTATTTAGAGTATCAAAGTATGCTTGATAAGCATCTTTTTCTGCTTGGCCTTTAACTTGAAAATATTTAGCAAATGCTTTATTATATATATAACATCTCTCCATTGTGTATTGAGACGTTGTTACGTTATTCATTATCCAATCAATAGTGTCCATATTAATTTCAAATGTACCGTGTGTTGTTTCCCACGTTTTACCCATATTATCCATTAGTCTACCTTTTAATTTAGACTCAGGACAAGGGAACGTAGAAGTCTGCTCTGTCGCGTTTATGTGCATTGTATTAGATTTTATTTTATTAATATATAGATCTTTATATTTTTGTCTGTCAACCCTATAGCCGTAAGACTGTTGAAGTTCTAACTCGCGGTCAGATATATAATCTATATCTGTACTTTGCTCTAGAACTTCTATTTCGTCTAAGTCATAACCTTGCTGGTCAACAACTCTAGATATAAGATCACGTGTAACACCTATTTTTTTACCCGGTATATGGTATAAATAATAATTAATTTTATCCATATGTTCTAGCTCTTGATGTTAGCGGGTTTTGTTCAGGTAATTTATCATTATAAATATGTAGGTTATGCGCAAAATGATAGTATGTACCCATATCGTATTCTGTTCTTTCTGATACTAACTCTTGCAGTTTACTGAAACAGTATTGATCATTACAAAAGCCATACCATAAGTCATTAGATCGCATTACAACACACATATTTAATTTGTCTTTCACAACTGTAAATTGCACAGCATAAGTACAAGGCGTATCATATTTATATTTAGATATTTCTTTACCATCATATATAGATATTGACGCTTGCCTAGTATCAGGATTATCTTTTAATTGTGCTATAACTTTATCTAGTTGCCAACCTCTTTCCCATTGCCAACCATAATTAGAATTAACATTACCGTTGCCATCAGACATTCGCTGCCATATCTGAGGTATCTTACCGTATATTTCACCGAGTTTAGCTGTTGATCTATCACCTGATAAATACCATTGCCATTCGGCTTCGGCATATTCCATGTTGAACTCGCGCTTTTCATTAGCAATCATTCGTTCCCATGGCCTTTCAATAATGAAGCCTTGATTAAACATAGCTTTAGTACCTGCAAAGTCTATACCTTCATAGGGTATTGTGCCGTAGTAAAAATCAAAGGCTTCGCTAGCATTATTAAATGTTAGTTGTCTCATTTAAATAAAACCTTAAATTGTTTTAAATCATTAGCGCAGCTATCCAAGCTTCTAACCATTTGCATATAGAAGAAAGCATAATCACTATCTAATGTACCTTCTTCATATTGTTCTTCAAACATGTCTTCAAGCATTCTTGATCTAGTTTGAATAAATTCTAATCTCATATCATACTGAGTAGAGTTAACTCTTACATGATCTGATGTGAAAGATAGTAATGAAAACATTACTACTAATATTAACGTTGTCTTTTTCATATTTATATTATCCATTTGGTTTCGTATTTAAATTGTAATAGTGCCGATATAACTCAAATATTTTAGGATATATCTCTGCTCTATTGTAATCTCCTGGGCTAATCATTTCTTTATTGTTTGCAACGATTCGTATTTTCCAAGATCCAACATCAAAGCCTGGTGTAGCAGCTATTGCTCCTATTTTAATCCCATGATTAACACACCACCTATATGCTTCTTTATCTTCTTTAGTCCATTTAACTTCGTCAAACGTAAACTTCTTTAGTCCCAAGGCATTTTTTCATCTAAGTCAGGCATTTCATGCGGAACAAAGCAACCAGACTTTGGTTCCCAAGTAAAATGGGCTTCAGCTCCGTTCTCACCTAAGTTTTGAAACTTACATTTCAATACCTTAACTTTTGTTGTTTTATTTTCGTAGTCTCTATGGACTAACAAGCCGTGGTAACTAGCATCATACCATTCACCACCACCTTTTATATTATACATTGTTGGCTCTTCGATCTTACCGTCTTGTGTTTTATACATTTTAGTTGGATGTGCAACTATAAATACTAACACATCATACTTTTTAGCAAACGTTTCGATCTTAGTTAGATATTCCATTGTGTAACGATTAATGTCCTCTGTCTTACAATCAATGTCTCTAACCTTATTAAATGGATCTATAACTAGACATTTAATACCTTTACGTTTAACTAGCTCAGCACCTTTACGTAACACAGACTCTAAAGTATAACGCTCCATATCAATAAAGAAAAAGTTATCATTAACATGGTTAGCTACTTGATTCCATTTGTCTCCACCAATATGGCCTTTGTTAGGCATATCACCCCATACTTTACGCATAAGCTTGTGTGCGTGTAAGAACGTAGGAGCATTTTCAGGAGATGCAAAAGCTGTCTTCCATTTATACTCTCTATTATAACCTACAACCATTTGATCTACAAAGTCTGACTTACCTGAACTAGGTATACCTGTTACAGTTATGAACTGTTTAGTATACGTAGAAAAGATGTTATCAAAATTAGGTAAACCAATTTGAAAGCCACGTTTAAAACCATTACGAACAAAGTCTGTAACTTCATCTTCAATGTCTTTAAATGTTGTAACGTTTTCTAATGGCACAGGTCTTGCATCTAATACCTTAGACTTAAGCTCTGACGCATTATATTTAATTAGATATTCATTTGCATCTTTACAGTCGTCAAATGATGCTAGATAACAAACCTCAGCACCAAGACGTCTTACAAGCTCTGACTGCAAGGCTAAGCCTGGTGGATCATTATCTACTGCAATGATTATCTTTTCTTTGTCTGTAAAGTAATCAATACAATTATCTAAGTAATCTAAGTTATTACTATTTAATGTAGCACCGTTTGGAACTGATATAGCATTTGTAATACCTGCTTCATGTAAAGCTAATACATCCATTTCGCCTTCAACTATAATACATGTATCATGTCCTACAGTATTATCTATATTGTAAAATACTTTTTCTGCTCCTTTATATAGCTTAAAGTTTTTACGTCCATCTCTATATTTAACATTAGTTAAGTTACCACCTAAATAATAATTAAATTGAATAGTATTCTCGGGTTTACCGGTCTGTGGCATAAACTCTTTACCTTCACCTACACCAACCTCATTTAAGGTTTGTTTAGATATACCTCTTTCTTTAAACCAGTCTACAATTTTAGATTCAACTGGTTTGTGTTTTACTTCAGGCATCACATACTCACGCTCGGCTTTGCCTTTACGTTTAAATGTATGTAGTTGAAAAGTTTTATCACAGTTATGGCAAGTACCGATACCACGACCCCAGTCATAAGAAGAGCATTTAGCTTTCTTGTTCTCAGGTTTCCTAGAAGATGAACACAGGGGACAAATCCCCTGCGTTTTACCTACTTCTAAGCCGTGCTGATTAAA
>Ga0181402_1000028_pt1 | contig 47272 bp, 72 predicted proteins | sample 25SPOviralmetaG_FD_130131 | JGI IMG/M metagenome (GOLD analysis project Ga0181402, IMG submission 130131) | Marine viral communities from the oligotrophic San Pedro Time Series (SPOT) site, San Pedro Channel, CA, USA - 25 SPOT_SRF_2011-08-17 | ecosystem: Environmental > Aquatic > Marine > Strait...
CGTCGTATTAAAGGCGGTAATAAGAAGTTTGAAGTATTCGTACAAAGCGGAGGAAAGATCAAGCGTGTGGCTTTCGGAGACCCCAATATGGAGATACGGCGAGATGACCCGAAAGCTAGGGCCAACTTCCGTGCAAGGCATAACTGCGACTCAAAGAAGGACAAAACGACAGCAGGATACTGGTCTTGCAGAATGTGGGAGGGAGGAACCTCAGTGTCACAACTCACAAAACATAATATCGAAGGACAAATCCTTAAGGCAGATGACGAACAACGTCTCGTCTATGGGTGGGCCTCAGTCGTTACCGAAAAGGGCGAACCTGTGGTTGATCGCCAAGGCGATGTTATCGAACCAGAGACACTTGTAAAGGCCGTGAATAACTTTATGGAAAATATTCGTGTCGGTAAAGAAATGCACAAAGGGGATCAGATTGGAGCGGTTATCCACTCTATGCCTGTCACCAAAGAAATTGGTGAGTCCCTTGGCATCCAGAGTGACCGAGAGGGTTGGATTGTAGCTTTTAAAGTCTACGATGATGACGTATGGGCTAGGGTCAAATCTGGTGAACTTGCGGCCTTCTCAATAGGTGGTCGTGCAATCAAGGAATCTTATGATGCCTAATTTATTAAAACAACTTGAGTTAGATGAACTGTCCTTGGTTGATCGTCCAGCTAACAAACAAGCAATGGTCTCTCTTTATAAAAGGGACAACTCCGAGGGAGAAACTATGGAGAACGAAGTAGAAAAAATGTCTGATGACATGAAAGCCAAGCTGAAGCCTTATATGGACAAAGGTATGTCCGAGGATGAAGCTATGAAAATGTATAACATGGACATGAAGAAAGAATATCAAGGTCCATTGGATGAGGTAGATACCATTCAAGCTGAACTAGACCTAGCTAAAGCCGAGATTGATCGACTTAGCAAGTCTCTGGAAGAAGCTGGTTACATCGTTAAAGCAGAGTCAATCGAGAAAATGGTTGAGCCTGAGTATGTAACTTACGGTGACGAACAAATCAACAAAGCTGACATTCCTGCGCCTATCCTTAAGGCTCTGGAAGAAGCAGAAGTTGCTAAGGCAGATGCTATCCTAGTTAAACATGCAGAGGCCGAACTACCACACTTTGATCTTGAAGTAGCCAAATCTTTGGTTGCCAATTTCGGAGACGAAGAAACAATCATGCAAGCACTCAAAGCAGCCGACAAAGCCTTTGAAGGTAGTATGACTGAACTGGGTAAATCTGATGCTGACGGTGAGTTTACAACTGCCACCGACAAACTTGATGCACTCGTAAAGTCCTATATGGACGCAAACAAAATGAAAAAGAGCGAACATGCTTTGGCTTATGCTGCTGTAGCTAAGACCGATGAAGGCAAGGCTCTTATCACTAAATCCTATAAAGGGGAATAAACATGGCTGTTATGCAATCACGGGATACCCGTACTGTAATCGCAGGGGCAGACCTTTCTGCTGCTCAATTTAAATTCGTTAAACTAGATGCCGCTGCTGAAGCTGTTCTGGCTGGTAATGGTGAAAGTGCTTTTGGTGTATGCCTCGTAGGTGCCGCTGAAGATAATGCCGCTACTGTAGTTGTCCAAGGTAAGACAATGGTAAAAGCTGGTGGTACTGTTACCGCTGGTGGTGCTGTCGCATCTGATGCCGCTGGTCTGTGTGTAGACGCTGCTTCTACCGACATCGTTATGGGTTATGCAACTGAAGCTGGTGTTACTAGCCAGATCATTGCTATCGAACTCATTCAAGGCGGCAACGCTGCTGCTTAAGTTAGCATAGAATAAGGAATAACTATTATGCCACTATTGACTCCATCACAGGTGCATATCGACACCCCTCTGTCTAACTTGACACTGGCGTATGCACAATCACAAACCAACTTTGTCGCTGACAAGGTATTCCCAACAGTAGGTGTTGCTCGTCAGTCTGACAAGTACTACATCTATGACCGTGCCAATATGAACCGCACTGGTGACGTAAAGAAACTTGCGCCACGTACTGAGGTTAACCGCATTGGTATGACCATTTCTAACAGCAGCTACTTCGCTGATGTATACGGACTTGGTATGGACTTCGATGAGCAGACTATCGCTAACGAAGACGAAGTGCTAAACATCCGTTCTGCTGGTGCTGAAACTCTGGCAATGCGCCTGATGATCCACCGTGAAGAGAACTTTGCTACAACATTCTTCTCTACAGGAGTTTGGGGTACTGAGGTTGCTGGTGCAGCTTCTGGTGCAGGTACTCCTGTCTACTGGAATGACTACACCAACTCAACACCTATCACTGACGTAACTGATGCTCGTCGTGCGATGCAACTCAAGTCGGGCGGCTACAAGCCAAACACTATGGTTGTTGGTAAGGTAACACGGGACGAACTCATCAATCACCCAGACATTCTGGCACGTTTGAATGGTGGTTCTACTGTTAGTAACCCAGCGTTGATTACAGACGCTAAGTTGGCTGAAATCTTTGAGGTAGAAAACTTCTTCGTCATGGAAGCTGTTAATAACACTGCTGTTGAGGGTGCTGCCGAAAGCAATGCCTTTATCGGTGGTAAACATGCTCTGTTGTGTCACACACCTTCAAGTGCTGGTCTTATGACCCCTGCTGCTGGTATGACATTCGCTTGGAACAACATTCCCGGTGCAAACAACTTGGGTATCACTGTTGAATCCTTCTCGGATGATGCACTGAAGCGTCAGCAAATCGCTGAACATATCCAAGTGAAAATGTCTTACGACATGAAAGTTGTTGGCGCAGACTTGGGCTACTTCTTTAAAGACATCGTACAATAAATTTACCTTGGTGGGGGGCTTAGGTGTCCCCTGCCTTACCCAACATAGGATACCCCGACATGTTTAATTACACTCACCCTTCATACCTTGGCTGGCAGATAGATTGGCCTGTTTTTGTAAAGAGACCATTTACCTCAGACGGTAAACAGTGGGAAACCCAAGACCACTATAACTGGTTAAATCGTGGAATAGGGTCAGAGTCTGTCTCTAGTTTATACCTTCAAGGCTTTATTCATCATAATAGAGAATTAGAGAAACAAGCTAAAGTTGGAGATAGGTTAAGTGAACTAACTGGCCCACAACTAGACAAGCTGGTAGGACTTCTAAACGCAGAAGTAAAAGCTAACACTAACAGCACTAAAGAATACGGTGACAAGAAAGTTAAGCAGTCTAAGATAGATGCTAAACAACGTGCCTTACTAAGAAGCTACCTTCGTAACAACATATGGATCGAAGGTAAGTTCTTTGAAATAAGAGACGGTATATTAGAAGACTAAAGCAGGAGTAGACGATGGGGTGGACATATGACCCAACAAATCTTGGAACGGCAGATGCAGCCCAACGTCTTAACTCTGTTAGGCTCTTAGTAGGTGATACTGATACTTCAGACCAACAGCTACAAGATGAAGAGGTAGTCTTTGGCTTAGGTCAAAATGGCAACTCTATCTATCACACAGCTAGTTGGTCTGCTAGAACTATTTCATCTAAGTACTCAAGACGGGTAACAACAGCTTTAAGCGGGGCTTTAAGTGCTGACTACTCTGACTTAGCTAAACAGTATATGGCTCTGGCTGACACCTTAGAGTACCAAGCTAAGACTTCTGGTGGTAACATAGGCATATACGCTGGTGGTATCTCTAAGACCGCTGTGGATGCTGTTAGGGATAACACAGACCGTATCAAACCTTCTTTCTATAGAGGCAGGTTTAAGAACCCTTCCGATTCTCAAGAAATAGAGTATGAATAGGGGTAGGGTATGTCATTTCGCTCCTTTGACTTACTTAATCTTGTAAGGGACTTTGGTTCAGATGTAACACTAAGGAAGACTAGTACTTCTGGAAGTTACAACCCCGCTACAGGTTTGGTGGATGGTTCAGTTACTACTGACCATACAGTAAGCTCTTACTTTTTTAACTTTTCTGTAGGTCTTCCTATTGGTGATGAAGTTCGTCGTGGATCTAGCCGCTGCATAATTCCAGCACTGGGTCTCTCTGTTGTGCCTGACGATGAAGACAAGGTTATAGGACTTGGAAATACATATGAGATAGTATCAGTACAAACTTTCTACAGTAATGGTATCGCTATCTGTTATATATGTGAGGTCAGGGAATAATGGTTAGCTCAACTAAAAGTTTTGGCAGTATACAATCTACCTTCAAGTCCATCAATGATAAGATAGAGAAAAAAACAGCAGAGGCCGTAGAGCAAATTATTGAAGACCTTGCTTACTACGCTATCTACAGGGGTGTACCTGACCAAGCTGTTGACACAGGTGCTTATGTAACCTCATTTTCCATTGGTCCCGCTGGTTTTGGTGGTGGCAGAAGCCGAAGTTCAAAGAACAAGCCAAGGAACCAGAACCCTCAAGCAATGAAGGAACAAGGTTACTCTCAACTTCAAAGTGACATTAACGGTATTAATTTTGTGGAGTTGCTAAAGTCTGGTAATGCCAAATTTACCCTTCGCAATCGCGCCCCTCATGCTTACGCTGTTGAGAACGGTGGCATAACTTGGAAGAGATACCCTACAGGCTACGGCGTATTCGCTAAGATAAAGAGTGAGTTTAGATGAGTATTTATAATGACATTCGCGCTGCTCTTGAGAGCCACTTAGCTAGTACTTCTGGACTACCCTCTGGAATAGCCTATGAGAACGTCTCATTTGAGCCACAGACAGGCACTAGCTTCCTTAAGGTAGCCTTCGTCCCAACGTCTCGTAGACCCGCTGTACGAGGCTTAAATCCCCAACAACGGTATCAAGGAGTCTTCCGTGTATTCTGTTACACACCAGAGGGTAATGGCCCAGCTAATGCTGATGATATAGCCAATAAAGTTATCACAGCCTTTGATGCTACAACTGACATCTCTTTTACCAATAGTGATGCTGAGACTTTTATAGTTTCTATTGACTACGCTGATAGAGACAACGGCTTTGTAGATAGCCCTTGGTATTATACAGTAGTAAATATCGGATGGTACATCTACAACGCTTAAAGGAGTACACAATGTACAAAGCACTAAAGAATTTTACCTCCGTAGGTAAAACTTACCTAGTCGGTGATAATGTTCCCGCCAGCCTTGCTACAACCTTAGACCCTTCCTTAGTGGAATCTTCTGGTGTTGTATCAAAATCTAAGAAATCAAATGTAAAAAGTGAAGTCAAAGCTTCGCACAAAGGAGAATACTAATGGCATTCGCACAAGGTAGCCGTTCAAGTCTAGCTTACATAGCTGAGACAACATTTGGCACAACGCCATCAACACCAACTTTTGCTAATCTTCCTATCAACTCTCATTCTTTAGACTTAACTAAAGATCGTGTGGAAGGTAACGAAATTCAAGCTGACCGCATGTCAAGAGTTGACCGTCATGGGAACAAGCAAGCTGGTGGTTCTATTGAAGTAGACCTTCGTAAAGGTGACTACGATGAACTACTTGAATCAGCTTTCTTTAACTCATACGCTACAGACGTTTTGAAGGTAGGCACTACACCTAAATACTTTTCGATTGAGGATGCGGCTAACGACATTAGCGAGTTTCGATTGTTTACAGGTTTGGCAGTGTCTTCACTAAACGTCTCTATTGCACCTAATCAGATGGTTACAGCAACCTTCGATATGGTTGGTAAAGGTATGACACAAGCTGCTACAACAGGTTCTACAGGTGGCACACCAACAGCCTCATCAACTAACTCACCCTTTGACAGTTACTCAGGAACAATCACAGATGGGGGGTCAGGAATTTCTATCGTCACCTCGATTGACTTTAGCCTAACTAATTCACTAGCCCCTACCTTTGTAGTTGGTGCTGATAATGCACAGTCCCTTGAATTTGGTAGTGCTGTTGTTGAAGGTACAATGACAGTTTACTATGAAAATGAAAATCTCATAAACAAGTTCTTAAATGAAACTGAAAGTGCTATAACTGTATCTGTTAATGATCCTACGGGTTCTAACGCATATACTTTTGCTTTCCCCCGTGTAAAGTATAATGGTGCATCTGTACCACTTCAGAATCCTCAGTCTCGCCTTATTACAATGCCATTTGTGGCTCTGTATGATACTACTGAGAATACAAACTTGAAGATGACACGTACATCCTAATCCCTAGCTAGGGTAGAGTGGGGGCTTCTGTCGGGTGAGGTTCCCACTCACTATTAAATTACCCGACTTAACCTCGACAATAATCTTATAGAAGGAATCCCGACATGGATTTAATGAATATCGGCACTACAAAAGATACTACAGACGTAACCTTGTACAACCCCGTCAACTCTGAGATACTGACTAATGATGATAAGTCAGAGATGACTATTACAATACATGGTCCTTACTCAAAGAAGTATAAGACAATATCTCATGCTCAACAGAACCGCCGCTTGATGAAAGCACAACGTACTGGTGGTAAGCTTAACCTAACCGCTGAGGAAATTGAAGCATCCGCACTAGACCTTCTGGTGAAGTGTGTTGACGGTTGGAACATTACTCTTAGTGGTGAGATGCCAGATTGTAAAGAGTCTAAGGTACGTGAAGTATTTGAAGAATTGCCTTGGGTTCGTGAACAAGTAGATGCTGCATTGGGGGATGCCCAAGCTTTTTTGGACAAATAAGGGCTGACTTAGAGGAGTACGCTGAGTATTCCTTTAAAATGGGTAGGAAGGTCTCAGGTGGTAAAGGTAAAACTACTGAGGCCGACCACCTAGCCCAAGTCGCTAAACAATTAGGGAAGGACTTAGAAGATGTTGAAAAGTTTAACTCTGATGCTCTCTTCCCAGATATAGCCTCGCACCTATGGACAACATTTATAGAACTTCACGATGGTAGAACCTACGGTATGAGTGGCCCTAATCCTATCTCTTATGACATTATTACTGCTTGGTGTGATCTTACAGGTGTAGACCTTTCCCCTTGGGAAGTAACTATTATAAAGTCTCTGGATAACCTCTGGATTAAAATTACTGGCGAGGAAGTTAATGGCTGATCTTATTGAACTTGATCTGGTGGTAAGAGACAAGGGGCTAAAAGCCTCTATCTCTACTGTTGAGCGTCTTGAGCGTCAAATTATTAAAGCCGCAAAAGCTGTTGACCAGAATAGTATCTCTCAAGTTCGTTACAATAAGATTTTACTTTCTACTAAAAGGGAGTACGAAGCCCTCGGTTTATCTAGTCAGAAGTCTACCTCAACAGTTCGTGCATTTGCTGCTGCTCAAAGGAAAGCTACGGCTGAAGCTGCTAAAGAAAACTCAGCATTAAAAAAGCTTAAGTCTAGCTATGATTCTGTATACGCTGCTGAACAAAAGAGACTAAGGCTTAAGAAGTTACTTCGTGCAGAAGTTGCCGCTGGTAATATGACTTTAAGGGAGGCTGGAAGGGAGTTACTACTTTACAGGCAGCGTCTCCATGAGACAAGTCAAGGTTTCCAGTTTGCCAAGAATAGAGCTAACAAGTTTGGTATGGTAGCACAACAAGTCGGTTATCAGGTTGGTGACTTCTTTGTACAGGTACAGTCAGGTACTAGCGCACTTGTAGCTTTTGGTCAACAGGGTACACAACTTGCTGGACTACTTCCGGGAATTTACGGTGCTGTTGTCGGTATTGGTTTGTCGTTAGGGACCATGATTCTTAGGACATTCCTAGACACCAGAGATGCAGGTAAACAGCTTGAGGAAAGCGTAAAGGCTGTTGGGGAAGCACTAGATGATTTAAGCAGCACAACAAGTATGTTAGAAAGTACATTGGGCGCGCCAATTTCCGCTGCTACGGAACGCTTACAAAACTATTTACTGCTTCTCAAAAAGGCGAAGTCGCAAGAAACCTTTAAAGAAGTATCTATATCTTTTAATCAGCTACTAAAGGAGATAGGTACAGGTGCTGAGAAACTAGAAGAGGGTAGCTTTATGCAGAAGTTTATCCTAGGGACTAAGTTTGGCCCTTCAAAAGAAGATTTAAGTAATGCTGAGTACCTACTAAAAGTACAAGGGGAATTAGCAGAAGTTATAAAGGGTACTACACAACAGCCAAGGATAGTAGAAACATCTGCCGATATTGCCGCCTTGGGGGATGATCTTCTTGCGTTCTCTGAAAAGCATGGTGACGTAATGAAGAAAAGAATTGAAGGTGTTCTACTTGAAACTGGCCTTGTTCAATTAATGGCTGATGAGTTAAGCACTCTTGCAGATGATCAAGCAAAGGCTGGTGACGAACATGATGCCCAAGTAAAGGCCACTAATGCCAACCTAGACGCACAGCTTGCTTTACAGATGAAGCAGTATACCGAACAGCAGAAGATAGATGCGCTAAGAGACAAAGAGAACTTTAGGTTAGACCAAGAAATAACACACGCTAAGTATTTAAACAAGTTCCAAATGGACAAAAAAGAGATAGCAATTTCCTTGGCAGACATTGCCAGAATAAACTATGAACTCTCCCTTAAAGAAAAGCAGTTCACTGCCACTGAGATAGTTGACTTAATGGAGAAGTATGACTTGCTTCAAGCAGAGAAGGCAGAAAACGACAGGATATTAGAGTTACAAAAAGAGAAGTTAAAGGCACAAAAAGAGTTAAACAGAGAGGTTGAGAAACTAGCTGAAAGGTTGTCTATACCCTTTGAAAGAGCATTAGAACTAATAAGGCAGGCTAAGGAAGAGGCTACAGTAGGTCTTGATGCTTTTGGTGGCCCCGGTTCTTTTAAATACGGTGGTATTCAGACGTATACACCTGAGTCCTTAAAAGGCGCAAAACCAACAACTATGGAAGGCCCAATCAAGGCTCTGGAAAGACAGATAGAGTTAAGTAAGGCTTTGTTTGGGTTGCAAGGGGCTGCACGTAGAGAAGAAGAAATCTATATGCAGCTTAAGTTCAAGAACCAAGATGCTGACATTAAAGCGGGTAAAGAGGAACTTGAACTATTAGCAGAGAGAGTAGCCCTAGAGGAACAACGCACTGAAGCAGAGCAAATGAACCTCAAAAATATTAGTCCCCTTAAGAAGTATGTAGCAGAGTACGCCAAGCTTGTTAAGTTAAAGGACAGCGGGTTAGGAGACGAGGCATTTGCTAAAGAGGTAGCTAAACTTAACGAAGAACTGGCTAAATCAAATCCACTTTTAAACAGCTTTACAGATGCCTTCGCTGACTTCTTAGGTCGAGGCGCAAGAGACTTTAAGAGCTTTGCTAAAGACATACTAAACGATTTTAAGAGTATGCTAATACAGATGATTACCACTGCTGCCCGTAACAAGATTATGTTTTCGATGGGCATGGGTGGTGGCGCATTAGGAACTGCTGCTGCTGCAGGGGGTGGGGGGTCATTTGCTAGTCAAGCAGGGGGTAGTATAATTGGCAGTGTGGCTAAATCCGCGTTTGGTTCTATTATCCAAGGGGGATTTACGGGCGCTTCGTCTTTTGGCGCTGGGCTTTCAACCTCTTTAGGTTTGGGTACTAGCATTAACGGCGCTGTATCTATGGCGCTTTCCCCAACTATGGCAAGTGTTGGCTCTGCAGTTGGCGCTCTAGCTGGCCCCCTCTTAGCTGTAGGCGCTTTATTCTCTTTTTTAAGAAGTAAGACTAAAGAGCTTGATAGTGGACTTCGTGTTACTGTTGATAATATGGACGTTCTTGTTAAGACTTTTAGAACCATTCAGAAGAGCAGGTTCTGGGGTTTATCTAAGAAGGTAAGAACTACAGAGGAAGAAGCCAGTTCTGAAGTCAGTGATCCTATTGTAGACGCTGTTGCCACTATACAAGAAAGTGTGATGGAAGCTGCTTCTGCTTTTGGTGTAGCAAGCGATAAGTTTGATGACTTTACCTACGATTTTGAAGTATCTCTTAAGGGTCTTACTGAAGATCAGAAGGTGGAAAAGCTAAACGAAGAGTTTACTAAACTAGGTGACTCTTTTACAGAGATGTCAGGTTTGTTTAGTAATATGAACGACCTAATGGCTGTATACCAGCAACGACTCGATCTTGAAAATCAATTATTAGTCGCACAGGGTGAGGTTGTTAAGCTTCGTGAGCAAGAGCTTGAGACCATAAACGTTCTTAACAGAGACTTAGCGACACGTATACATTTACTGCAAGCTGAAGGAGACACGCAATCTGCACTTACGGCCTTTGCTTCTGGTATCTCAGAACAACAGGGACTTATTAGACGTGCGGTAGATGCTCTTGTAAAACCACTTCAAGATGCTATTGACAGAACACGTACTCAAGCTGAAAAGTCTTACAACATCTTTAAGGCTGCTGCTGATAAGAGTGTAGACTCTGCAAAGAACATCGTAGATATTATAACAAGTGCCTTAGACTCTCGCACTATCATATCTGAGTCTGCTGAACTTATGCGCTATCAAACAGCACAAAAACAACTGGCATCTTTTGCTGGGGGTGCTAGTTTTGACGAGGCTTCTCTAAGAAGGGCAACAGAAGGCGTATCAATAGACAGTCAGAAGTTCTTTGGTAGCTTTGAGGATTATGCCCGTGACTTCTATAGGACACAGATTAACTTAGAAGACCTTGCAGATGTAGCTGAGAAAGAACTTTCAGAGGTTGAACAGCAGATTGATATTGCTCAAAAAGCATATGAAGTTGCTATGGGTACACACCAAGAAGTTGTAGACCTTAACGCAGCTATAGAAACTCTTGCACAAGACCTTAATATTTATGAAGCGACTAAACTTGCAAATGAGCCTCTAATTAAGATGGTGCAGGATGAGGGTAATCGTCAGATTGAGCTTTTAGATAGCATCCTTGTTGAAACAACGAAACAAGTTAACACACAGCTTGGTATAGAATCAAGTATGGCTGACCTAGTTGGAAACACTGTGTCTATTGGTGAGGCTATGGGTGTTCTTGGGCTAGAATCTGAGAGCCTTGCTGGGGGTGTCCTTGCTCTTGAAGATATAGAAAAAGATATAAACGGAAATGTAACTGACTTAGGGCTTTATATCGTAGACTTTGATGGCTCAGTTAAAAAATTAGATGCAAGTGTCTTTAATATGACTGGTACTGTCGATGATCTTGATGGTGATATAACAGACCTGTTCAATAACATTAGCTTGCTTGACGGGGGCATTGATGGTTTTGGCACTAAGGTTGATGAATTAGGTGTATCAACAGATGACTTAGGAATAGACATCACTAACTTAGGTACAACTCTAACCTCTGCCATGACGAGCCTTGGGTCTATTGTTTCTAGTTTGTCAAATGCAGTATCAGGGCTTTCCGCATCTAACAATAATCTTGCTACTGCTCAACAAAAGGCGGAAAACGCATCAAAAATAGCTTCCATAACAACTACTGCTGCTGGTGTTGCTAGGCAGATAGGTGAAATTGAAACCGCCGAGAGAGGAGCAGGTACTCCTACTACTGCGCAACAAGCATCCCTAGACCGACTACAAGAATATCTGGAGAGCCACCAGTACATTGATCAAGAAGGGGAGAAAAAAAGGATGATTGCACAAACGCAGGGGCAAATAGATGTTATCCTATCCGCAGTTGCCCCTGCTGAGATGTCACCTGAAGACTCTGCAACACTTGCCAACCTTACAGCTGATCTTGAGGCACTAAGAGGACAAATCAGAGATCTTGGTGGAACACCTACTTTTTCATCCGGGGGTTATCACTCTGGTGGAATGCGTTTAGTTGGTGAGAGTGGTCCAGAATTAGAGGCTACAGGTCCAAGTCGTATATACTCTGCACAGCAAACTAGAAATATGTTGTCGGGAGGTTCTGGTGAGGTAGTAGTTGAACTTCGTAGCCTAAGACGTGAAGTATCTGAACTAAAGGCTGAACAGCGTAAGGTTGGAGTGGAGAATGTTAAGTACAATAAGAAGTCTTACGACCTATACCGTGAGTGGGATACAGTCGGCCTTCCAGCTACAAGGACAGTATAAGTTATGAGAGTACTGATACCATTTACCGTTGGTGACAGCAACGTAATCTCAAGTAGCATCCCAGAAAATGATTTTGCTCAGTGGGCTGTTGGTACTACTTACGCTGTTGGAGATAAGGTTATTTCCACTACTACTCATCGTATATATGAAGCACTACAAGTAAGCACTGGTGTAGACCCAACTACAGATACTGCTGACCCTCCTTACTGGCTAAACTTGGCTGCTACTAACAAGTGGAAAGCCTTTGACCAGAAGATTAGTGATCCTGTCACTGTACCTAATGGTACTACAACAATACAATACACTCTTGGTGCTTTTGGAGTACCCTCAAACAGTCTTACTTTATTTGGACTGATAGGAAGAGAAGCATCTCTTGTAGCTACCGATGCAACAGATGGTGAAGTCTACAACAGAACTATTAGCTTAATTGACAACACTTTGGTTGACGATTGGTTTACATACTTCTTTGAACCTGCACGGGTAAAAAGTGAAGCTATCTTTGAGGGTATCCCACCTTATGCCAATGCTGAGTACGACATAACTATAACCGATACAACATCTGTTGAGCCTCAACTTGGTCAGATTGTAGCTGGTCAAGAATACACTCTTGGTAACACAAACTATGGTACTTCAGTTTCCATTGAGGACTACTCAAGAAAAGATAGGGATGCTTTCGGTAATGCTATTATCGTTCAAAGACCTTTCGCTAAACTGATTGACTTTGACTTTACAGTTAATACGAGTTCAGCAAGACGTACAGCCATACTCTTAGAAGACATGAGAGCCACACCAGCAGTTTACTATGCAGGTATCGACACAGAACAATTTGGTACTACCGTCTATGGTTTCTTTAGAAACTTTTCTATTAACCTTGATGGGCCAGCCATATCTAATGTAACACTTGAAGTAGAAGGATTAACCTAATATGGCATATCCCCCAATATCAACACTACCTACAGCCCCCTCAAGATCAAACCCCGATACTTTTGCCACCCTTTCAGACGCCTTTGTTGCCGCTTTAGGCCCATTTCAAACTCAAACTAATGCAGCGGGTACTTACATTGATGGCATAGGAACCTCTGTAGATGCTAACGCTACTACAGCCTCTGCTGCTGCTGTTAGTGCTACAGCTAGTGCTAGTGCTGCTGCTAACTCTGCTGCCTCTGCTGGGGCTGTTTTGTGGGTCTCAGGTACATCCTACGCTGTAGGGTATGTTGTTTACTCTCCTATCGACTTTCAGAACTACCGTTGTATTCAAGCTACATCAGGAACTACTGACCCTTCCTTAAACACAACTGATTGGGTTAGTTTAGGATCAACATTCACAACAGGAAAAGCTATTGCTATGGCAATCGTATTCGGATAGGAGAAGATAAATGACTGCACCTAATATAGTAGACGTAACAACAATAATAGGAAAGACCCAGACTATTGCTCTATCAACAACAGGAGAGACTGTTCTTGTAAGCAATGCCGCTTCAAGTAATAAGGTCTTTAAGATTAACGTAATTCAAGTAGCTAACGTAGACCTCTCGTCTGCCTGTGATGCTACCGTAAAGGTGCATAGTGCCGCTGCTGGTGCTGGTACGGGCTTCGCCCTAGTTAGTACGGTTTCTGTCCCTGCTGACTCAACTCTAGTTGCTCTTGACAAGAGTACAGCTTTGTATCTTGAAGAGGACAGGTCTATTACAGTTACAGCTAGTGCGGCTGACGATCTTGAGGTTATTGTTTCATACGAAGAGATTAGCTAATGCGTATCATAGGCAATGCACCTGTAGATGGTGAAGTACGGGCTGTTGCCAGTGGTGCATTGGCTAATGGCGACACTGTTATAGTTAATACTGATGGTACTGTTAGTGTTGTTGTGACTAGCAGTGGTACGCAGTCTCTTGGTAGCCCTACAGTATTTGAAAGTGATAAAATAACGAGTACAACAGGAGTTACATATGATTCTAGTGCTCAAAAAATAGTTATTTCTTATCAAGACTTTAACAACTCTAGGTATGGTACAGCAATAGTAGGTACTGTAAGTGGAACATCTATTAGCTTTGGTAGTCCAGTAGTTTTTCAAACTTCAAATGTAGACGATATGTCCACTACATTTGATAGCTCTAATAATAAAGTAGTATTTGTTTGGAATAATTCTGACTCCTCTTGTAGAGCTGTAGTAGGAACTGTTAGTGGTACTTCAATTAGTTTTGGTAGTGCTGTTGTTGTTAATAATGCTGCTGCTTACTCAACTGCTGCTACATTTGACAGCACTAATAACAAAGTTGTTGTAGCTTACAAAGATCCCAACAATTCTGATTATGGAACAGTCAAAGTAGGGACTGTCAGTGGCACTTCAATTAGTTTTGGTAGTGCTGTTGTTTTTCAAACTTCTGAGGTTGATTTCCTTACTGCTACATTTGATAGTTCCAACAATAAAGTTGTAATTGCATATATGGATGACGATGATTCTGATTACGGTAAAGCAATAGTAGGGACTGTCAGTGGCACTTCAATTAGTTTTGGTAGTGCTGCTACTTTTAACGGAAACGATACCCAAAGTAACATTTCAGCCGCCTATGATGACAACGCAAAAAAAGTGATTATAGCTTATTCTGATGGTTCTGATTCAAGTAGAGGTGAAGCCGTTGTTGCAACTGTAAGTGGTACGTCTATTACTTTTGGCAGTCAAGTTGAATTTGAGGGAGGAACAGTTAAGTTTATCTCTACGGTATATGATGCTAATGCTAAAAAAATTGTTATAGCCTATCAAGATGATTCTGATTCAGATAAAGGTAAATTAATAGTCGGAACTGTCAGCGGTACTTCTATTAGCTTTGGCGACATAGATACTGACTTCGTTACGTTTGAAAGTGGCGATACCAGCATTATAACAGCCGCATATGATTCTAATGAGAATAAAGTTGTAATTGCATATCGGGATGAAGATAATTCAGATCACGGCACATGCGTTGTGTTTCAAAACGCTTTCTCTAATTTAAACCTCACCTCAGAGAACTTTATAGGTTTTTCTAATGCAGCTTACGCCGACACGCAGACCGCAACTATTGAAGTTGGTAGTGCAATTAATAATGGGCAGTCGAGCCTCACAATAGGTCAACAATACTTTGTACAAACAGACGGGACGCTTGGCTTAACGGCTGATGACCCGTCAGTAATCGCTGGTACTGCGATCTCAGCCACAGAAATAATCGTGAAAGGATAAACAAATGAAAACAATAGTCGAAACCTCATCAAAGCTAAGTAAGTTTTTACTAGCTGATGACGTAGAAGTGGTTTCAACCACAACAGAGATTACGGTTGGTAATCCACAAGCTAGTAATCCAGCGTACATTATTGGTTGTCATTCAAGTGCGGATACAACTCTTTATACAAACGTAACTAATGCCCCCTCAAACTGGTCGGGTAATCGTTATAAGTTTGATGGAACTACGTGGACAGCTAATCCTGATTGGGTTGATCCGACTCTTGAAGACGAGGAGTAATTATGCGCATCATAGGCAATCGTGGAAATACAGCCCGGAGAGTACAGGCCGTTGCTTCTGGTGCTTTAGCTTCTGGTGATACGGTTGTAGTTAATACTGATGGTACTGTTAGTGTTGTTGGAGTAGACAGTCAAACACAAAATGCAGGATCGCCTACTACCTTTGAAACAGGACAGAGTACGCTGTACACTCATTCAGCCGTATTTGATGCCAGTACAAATAGGGTCGTTATTGCTTATACCAATGGCGACAATAGCAGCTATGGCGAAGTTGTCGTTGGTACTGCTAGTGGATCTTCAGTTAGCTTTGGCACCCCTGTGGTTTTTAACTCTACAACAACTGAAGGTATTTCATGTGCTTACGATGCCAATGCACAAAAGGTGGTGGTAGCTTATGATAATAATGGATCAAGTTCTGACGGTACAGCTATTGTAGGAACCGTAAGCGGCACAAGTATAAGTTTTGGCACCCCTGTTGTTTTTGACAGCGGAGTTATTGAATTTACGGCTATAGCTTATGATTCTGATTCTCAAAAAGTAGTTATAGCTTACAGTGATAGAAATATAGCTGATGGTGCAGCCATTGTCGGAACGGTAAGTGGCACTTCTATTAGTTTTGGCAGTCAATCTAGTTTTGATAGTAATCTTATCAAAGCTCCATCTGTCGTTTATGACACTAATGCACAAAAAATAGTCGTAGCCTATTCAAGAGATGACTCTAACGATCATGGTTATGCTGCGGTTGGCACTGTTAGCGGAACATCAATTAGCTTTGGTAGTTCTGTATTGTTTGACTCAGATGGAGTTGTTTACTCTACAGATATTGTATACGATTCCAACGAGCAAAAAGTGGTTGTTGTATACCGAAATCTTACGACAAATGGTCGTGCAAAGGTTGGTACTGTTTCGGGAACATCAATCAGCTTCGGTAGTGCAGCTACGTTTTCAAGTGGCAATTTACAAGAGGCTACGGCATCTTACGATGCCAATGCACAAAAGGTGGTCGTAGCATATAGAGATAGGACTGTTAGCCCCAATGTTGGCCTTGTCTCTGCAGGGACTGTTAGCGGCACGTCTATCAGCTTTACGACGCCCCTACAGTTTGAGTCTGGAGAAAGCAATTTTAACGCTACGACTTATGACTCTAATGCACAAAGAGTTATTATAGCGTTTAGGGATGATAACGATTCTGAAAAGTCTAAGGCTTTAGTTTACAGAGCGGCTTACTCTAGGACCAACCTCACCTCAGAGAACTACATAGGCATTGCCTCTAACGGCTACGCATCGGGCCAAGCTGCCACGATCAACGCCAAGGGCTTCATAGATGATAATCAATCTAGCTTAACTGCAGGTCAGAGCTACTTTGTCCAAGCTAACGGTGATTTAGGAACTACCGCTGCTGATCCATCGGTTTTTGCTGGCACTGCTGTGTCTGCAACTAAACTAATAGTAAAGGGCTAACGCATGACGCTTTCATATATTCCATCAGATACAAACGCTGAAGGCATTCTAAAGGCTGCTGCATCAGGGACGCTTCCTAACGGTAAGCCTGTTTTAGTTAATGCAGATGGTACTGTTAGTGTTGTTGCGGAGACAAATTTAACTCAAGCTGCTGGCAACACAACTCAAATTTCTAACGTTGTGAATGCAGATGAGTTTGCCGCTACTTATGATGCTAATGCTCAGAAGGTCGTTGTAGCTTATACAAATACTAACAGTAATAACCGTGGGGATGTTATTGTAGGAACAGTAAGCGGAGAGTCAATTTCTTTTGGTGATACATCCACTTTTGCTTCAGGAGGAACAACAGAAATTGAAATAGCTTATGACGCCAACGCTCAAAAAGTAGTTATTATTTATAGAAACACTTCAGGTAGTAATTACGGCACAGCAATAGTTGGCACTGTTAGTGGAACCTCTATTAGTTTTGGTAGTGCTGTAGTATTTAACTCAGCCTTAACACAAACAAAGTCAATTTCATATGATAGTTCTAACCAAGTTGTAGTGGTGTCCTATCGTAATGGAGGAGTATTAAACCGTGGACAGGCTGTTGTAGGTACAGTAAGTGGAACGTCAATTAGTTTTGGTAGCGTAGCTACATTTAATTACGGAGATACAGAGCATATATCGTCCTGTTATGATGTGGCGTCTGGAAAAACTGTTGTAGTATACGAAGATGAGGGTAACTCTCAGGAAGGAACGGCTGTTGTAGGCACAGTAAGTGGAACTTCAATTAGTTTTGGGTCAGAGGCTACTTTTAGCGGCGGGTACAGTATAAACGTTGTAAAAGCCGCTTATGATGAAAAAAGTGAGAAAGTTGTAATTGGTTATCACGCCAGTTCCAGCGGTTCTGGGCCGGGTACTGCTATTGTTGGAACTGTTAGTGGCACCTCAATTAGTTTTGGGTCAGCAGTAACTTTTAATTCATCTAATGTTATAATGAAAAGCATTGTTTATAACGCGGCTTCTCAAAATATGGTTCTGTGTTACCGTATTAATTCATCCTCTGATATAGAGGCTATTGTAGGCACAGTAAGTGGAACTTCAATTAGTTTTGGAGGTGCCGTTACTCTTGATTCAGGTGGAGGGGGAGGATCTATAATATCATCAGCATATGATGCTAGTGGAGAACGAGTAGTTGTTTGTTTCAAAGACACGGCTGACAGCAACAAAGCAAAGGCTACAATATTTAGAACTGCATATACTGCCAAGAACCTAACCTCAGAGAACTACATCGGCATATCGTCGGGTGGCACATACGCAGACGGGTCAAACGCCACGGTTAATATTATTGGCAATACATCAGACGATCAATCTAGCCTTACAGCAGGACAGAGCTACTTTGTGCAAACTGATGGCACGATAGGTTTAACAGCAGACGATCCAAGTGTCTTTGCAGGGACGGCAATATCTGCTACAAGGCTTATAATTAAAACATAAGGAGAAGTTTATGGGCTATAAACTCGGTAATAGGAGTAAGAAAAACTTGTCTGGTGTACATCCAGATATGGTTGCTGTTGTAACAAGGGCATTAGAGATTAGTGAAAAAGACTTTAGTGTAACTGAAGGTGTTCGTAGTATTGAACGTCAACGTATACTCAAAGATACAGGTAAGTCAACTACAATGAACTCTCGCCATCTGACAGGTCATGCAGTAGATGTTGTCCCTTACCCTGTGTCGTGGGAGTGGGAGGATTTCTACCCTATTGGTGATGCTATGAAAAAGGCGGCAGAGGAGTTAGACATTGATATTGTTTGGGGTGGTGACTGGAAGAATTTTCCTGATGGGCCTCACTTCCAGTTAGATTGGAAAGCGTATCCCTGTGACTAGGGGTCAGGAAGACTGCTTTGTAATGGGTAAAAACATATCGGCAACACTACTGTTTGCCTTGGTTCTTCAAGCGGCAATGATAGTTTGGAGTATATCACAGATGAGGGCAGACGTAGATGCTAACTACGCCTCTATAGTTAGAATAAGTGCAGATGTTAAGGCTGTTGAAACATCTTCAATTACCCAAGCCGTACAGCTAGGCAAGATAGAAGAAAACATAAAGGGAATTAAAGAGTCCCTTGAAAGGATACTTGAGGTCATGGAGAAAGACTAATGCTAGACCCCATAACGGCTATATCAGCCTGTACTGCTGCCTTCACTATGACTAAGAAGCTAGTGCAACATGGCAGAGAGATAGAGGACGTTATGGGGCAGCTAGGGGAGTGGTTTGGAGCCGCCTCTGATCTTGCTAAAGCTGAACAACAAAGAAAGTCTCCCTCTACTATACAGAAGCTAACTGCTGGTGATAGTATAGAAAAAGAAGCTTTCGAGATAATAGTTCATAAGAAGAAACTAGCGGCTCAACAAAAAGAGCTAATGTTCCTACTAAACATGAGATTTGGCCCTAATACTTGGGAAGAGATGATTAAGTTAAGAAGGCAAATCAGGAAAGAAAGAGAAGAGACTGTATACAGGGCTATGGAAGCTAAGAAAGAAATGATTAATAACTTAGGCTTGTTTGCTTTGTCTGTAGGTATATTGGTTGTTGTCTTTGGTGGTGTATACTTAATTGGTGTGGGTACTGGTACGTGGTAAAAACATTATTGGTGGTCTTCTTAATTTTCATTGTGGGGGGAGTCCAAGCTAAAAAACCTAAGATGGTTACTTGTCACTTGTGGAGGTATATTTCTATTATGGGGGTACAGCAGTGTTGGTATCGTGGTCCTAATGGTTCCTCGGCTACATATTTCCCCACACCCTTAATACCCAAGTATGAATACGGATCGGCTTTTAGACAATGCCCAAAGAGTTTTGAGTGTGTGTACAAATTTAAGAAAAGAAGGCCATCAGCTAAAGAAATACTAGAAGGGCTACAGGAGGACTTTAAGTGAAAATAGTTTTTTCTAAGATACTAGAATATAAGCTGTTACCTCGTTTTATGATGCTAGTTATGACGATTATGTATGTGCGTTGTATTGAGTGGGCGCTTTCAATGCCTGACATATCTACGCAGCAAGCCAGTTTAATTTCTGTAGTGACTGGCGCAATGACAGGCACAATAGCCGTATGGTTGTCACATGAGAAGTGATAGCCCTATACACAAAGAAGTAAACAGATTTATGTGGATCATTAAGGGACACCTAGCCCCAGATGGGTACAGTGACCAAGACTACATAGATGTACACGACAGCTACTTTATGAGGCTATGGGGTAATCATGAAAACTGTGTACACGAAGATGGCTTTGAAGAAGCATACAAGGAGAAATACGGATGATAGGGGCGATAATTAACAGTCTGTCAGGTTTGGCTACCAGCATTATAGATGGTAAAACACAGATCAAGCTAACTGAGGCAGAGATTAAAAAGAAGCAATTAACTGGGGAAATTGATTGGGACTTAGCAGCTATAAAAGCCACAGAGAACTCTTGGAAAGATGAATGGATTACACTTCTATTCTCGGTGCCACTTGTCCTTGCGTTCATGCCTTTTTCTTGGGCAGAAGACTTGGTAGCTAATGGTTTTGCAGCCCTTGAAGCAATGCCTCAGTGGTATCAAATTTCCCTTGGGGGGATCGTCAGTGCTAGTATAGGTTTGAGGTCAATAAGTAAGTTCTTCGGTAATAAATAAACACAAGTGTATATACATAAAGTAAAGCCCCTGCGTCCACTCAAGGATACAGGGGCTTTTTTTATGGTTTGTTGTGTTCCTCTGCTAAGTGTCTAAACAAAGCATACATAGGAACCTTCATCTTAAAGTCTATTTCTTTCTGCAGCTTATCCACCTTCACAGCTAACCACATTATTAACAATGTCTGTACGACCAATACTACAGACGATAGATCAGGTATCTCCATGTTCTTCTACCACCTTGATTAACCTAGACCCATACCACTCAGCTTTCTTTAGGTCTTCTATACCATTCTTATATCGCCACCTGTGTAGGTACTTAGCTATATTCCCACGTAGGTATCCTATATACTCTTCCTTGGTTAAGAAGTCTTCTATATAGTCAATACACTCTATGACACCAGTACCGTAGTGAGGTGGACTGTTGACCATATCAGTTACGTTACTTGTTTCTTTCCACTTAGCCATTATCACCTCTTATAAGTTTAGCCTGTTCTTTTATCTGGTGTTGTTGTCGCTCTAATTCAAGGTACTGTTTGTCTAAATCAGATAACTTTTCTGGCTTAGGGTTAAGATCAACAACATCCCCCATTACAAGTCCCCCTTGTCTTTCATATTAAATGGCAGACCTACGCATTGGCTTAAGAACCTTGCGTCAGGTTCAGGCTTAGTGTCAAGCAAGTACTGCATGTTAAGTTCTCTCACGGCTTGACACTTTTCCTCCGTAGTAAAGGTCATGTTAGGTGCGCGTACAGAGAAGGCTGGCTCCCCATCTTTCATCAACATAAGTACTACCATATACACATAGATCATTTTAACTCTCCATTTAAGTATTATCCAATATCTACCATCTCACACACATCCCCAGTACATGCCATTGTCTGCATACCTGATGTGTTGTCTTCCTTTTCATAATCAGCTAGTTTATCCCAATCAATGTTGTTAGGCATCTGATCAAGTAGTATATGATAGTCCGTAGCTACACACTCCTGATAAGGTGCCTGTTGATATGTATGCTCATTAAAAGGCAAGAACGACACACCTGACATTTCATCAAAGTGCTTATACACAAAGGCACCTACTTCAAACCATTCATCAGCCTTCACGTTAATAGTTACACTAGGCTTATGCTCACACCAGTGACGTTGATACATCAGCCACATCTCTAACTGTTCTAGTGCAGTCATGTCAGCAGTATGTACAGCACCCATAGGAGACTGCATAGGAAAGCTAAACACTGTCGTAGCATCAGGCTTCATTACGTCAGGCTCATTAGGGATACCCTGATCAATCATGAACTGTGTCAATGGGTCTTTATTATCTCCACGCACAGTACGGATATAATAGGGAGAGTGACGAGCATGAATGCCAGAAGCTGAGTCAACCAATTGGGAAACTGTTCCACTGGGCTTGACACAAGTAATAGCAGTGCTATGAGGGATACCAAGACGGTCAGCCCACTCAGCGTTAGTAGAAATAGCCACATCCCTTAAATGCTCCAATGTTTTTGACAGGCCCTCATTAGCCAATGTCATTAGCTTGTTGTCCATTATCCCCGTGAGTGACACACCGAGCAACCTCTCGGCTTCGGTATTTGTTCCCCACATCTTTCGCAGATATGGAAAGTGGGTGTAGGTGGACTGTATAGTCCCAAGTATAGTTGCAAGACGGACTTTTCTTGTAAGGTCTTCGATATTGTCGTTAGCACGGATGACAACTTCCGTAAGATTACAGAACTGATTCGGGCGTAATATGATCTCCGAACAGGGGTTTGTTCCGAACTCATAGTTAGACTCTCTACGGCCATTTTTTGCTGCTTGTCTAACTGACGCTTCTCTGTTGAATACTCCTCGTTCTCCACTACCACTCTCCATTAATGCTGTCCACTCACGCATGAATGACATACTGTCTGGTTTCTCTGTATAAGCTACAGAATTATTAGCTAAGGCTCTGTGTCCTGCGTTCTCCCACCAGTTACCTGACTTAGCATGGCGCATACGATCATCTGATAGGTTGCTTAAAGAGATCATAGCAGAGCGTCTAACGCCACCTACAACGACAACTTCACCGATCTTACACATTAGGTCATGACACTCAATGCTGGACAATCTACGCCCCTGTGCAGCCTTGAATGTAGTAACGGCAAAGTTAAACAAGTCAACCAAAGGAGCAGGACCACTAGCACGACCACCAAACGTCTTAAGTCTAGCCCCCGCTGGACGTACTTTAGATACATCCCACTTAGGAATCTCACCAGCCCACAGGAGAGCCAGAACTTGTCTGAGACCTTTAGCCCAACCTTCCTTACTATCCTTGATAACAACAGTCGTGTCACTATCAAAGAGGGAGGGAACCTCTGGCAACTTAGTAATGAACTGACGCTCAACACTGAACCCGACACCCGTACCACAGAGAAGTATGAACATAGCTTCATCGAAGGACTTAGGATCATCTACGGGTAGGTATGAACAGTTATACATACAAGTATTGTCTCTTGCTGAACTTTTACCAGCAGTCATAAGTGAGCGCATAGATGGCATAACCTCAAGGCTAAGGATAGCGTCACAGATTTCTTTTTCTATGGTAGGTGTTAACCAAGGAGATACGATGTTAGTCATGTAACGACCAACTGTCTCCCCCCATGTCTCACGGCGTCCTTCATCCTCTAACCAACGTGCATAGCGGCTAGTAGCAATGAAGGTCTGATAGTCTGTGGGTAGGTAGTTACTCTTCATCTATTGTCTCCGCTTCCTTTAATAGTACCTCTAGCTTCACGGCTATCTAACTTGTTTAAGTTCTCTAATATAGTCACACCTAAGTTAGCATTATAGTAGTTAGATAAGGCTGTAGCATAGAACACTACGTCACCTAGTTCCTTTACAATGTCGTTAGGAGTAATCTCAGTCTTGTCCCTCATACTCTTCTTAATCTTCTCAGCTACTTCCCCTGACTCACCCATAAGACCTAAAGCATTTTCCATAAGTCGGTCTTTACCCTCAGTAATGATCTTGTCTTCCACCCAATCACTATATTCTCGGAATGCTTCCATACTTTTGTTACTCATAATCATTGTATCATTCTCCCATAAAACTGCGTCTGTTCTTCATTACTAAAGTCGAAGAGATACCAAGCACAATTATCCTTACCTTGGCTCTTACTTCCCTCAATCCACTTAACTCTTCCTACACTCACCACCGTCTTACAGTATGTCATAAAGGTCGCTGATTGTTTCGTGTGCATCCAATCCGCATCAAACAACAACCAAGTAGGACATATACCTAAGAAGTTATCTATCAACGGGTGTAGTATCTTCCTGTCCCAAGGTGGGTTAGTAATAGCTAAGAAGTCCTTGCTAAAACTACCTGAGACACTTTCTATAGTTAGAGCATCCATCTTCTGTACATAGTCATGCCTTGGTTCTATGTCGTAAGCACCTATGCACTCCCCTAGCCCACTGGTTAACTGACTTATGTGTGATATAAGCCTACCATCACCTGCACATGGCTCCAAGTAGTCAAAGGAGTATGGCAGGTGAGTTATTAGAGGCTCTACAGCCTGTATTGGGGTAGGATAGTAGTCCCTTGGTACTCTCTTGAAGTCAGAACGCTTCCCCATTACCGTATAACTCCTTTAACCGTTGAAGTGATATAAACTCAGGCTCGTACATGCCACCAGAAATATTCCTCTTAATGACAACGCCCTTCCACCAATCGTTGTTAGCTTGCCCAGCCCAAGACTCTGCTGCACCCTTATAACAGCCCACTACAAGCCCCATGATACCGTTAGGGTGTGCACCATCCCTAAACTTAAGGTCTCGCTTGTGGCTATGCCCACACGTACTGCTGTGGTTCCTGTTAGCCATTAGGGAGTTAGCGTGATGTAGCCCTGACATAGCAGTACCATAGTTACCAGAACTGAAGAAGTGAGCATATGATATTCCATCGTAATCCCTTATAGCTGGTGCTGAGTTCTCGTATTCATGGTATTCATCAAACCAGTGATCCGTCTGTAGGTGACTATATGAAATACCGTACTTGTCTCCTTCTAGTCGTGGGTCGTGCGCTATAGCACGTTTGATACGATGTTCATGGTTGCCCTCAAACCCAAACCATTGCGGCACCTTATACTTACGGGTACTAGGTTTACGTCTCAGGCGGTCCATAGCTTCGTTGTAGTGGTCAATATCTGCCTCGTAACTCTGAGCGCACATAGCTTGTGGGTAGCGTGTGTCATAAGTGTTAAGGGACTTCATATCTGCACCATCACCCAAGTCAATGATGTAATGTGGGTTGACCTCATAGATTAATTCCCCTAGCCAATCAAACCTCTCGTTTCCTACTGATGGGTCTACATGAGCGCAAGAGAAGACAATAGCTGTTTTACCCGTCATACTTAATCTCCATCCCAGCACGAAATTCTATTAAGATAGGATCAATAGAACTTTCAAAGTGTTTCTTGAAGTTATACGCATTAGTGAATGTAGAGAAGGGAACTTCCTCATCAAACATAACATCATCTGGATCTTCTGGGTCACAATCTTCTACCCAGCATAACAACCACCACATACCAGTATCTTCGTCTTGGTAAGGTCCATCCTTTACCTTGTGTACCTTAAAGGTAGCTATGTTTTCAACAACCATTCGTCGGGTATCCTTTTATCTGCATATAAGAACCCGTGCTTGTCACACCAATCCCCATAGGTACTCTTTGCACCTTTGTTTAACTTAGCCCTAGAGTTAGAGAACACAAACCTAATATCTAGGAACGGGTGTTGATCCTTAATCTTAAGATGCTTCTTACGATCCGCTCCTACGAACCTGCCCTTACTCTCAATGATAATACCGTTGGGTAACTTAAAGTCAGGGGTGTAGGTCTTATATTCTAAGAGTTGCCATCTTACCTTTAGATTCTCATACTCAAAGTCTACACCCCGTTCAGTCAAGTCTTTAGATATATCTTCCTCCAAGCCAGAGCGGTATCCATTCTTTATTGCGTGTCTCCGTCTCTCACTGTTGGAGGCTCCCATAACTCTTCCTCTCTTCTCCTTAACCATAACAACCTAGCATTTTCTACTACACGGTCATAGTCACCATCGTAAGCCTCTAAGCAAGCGTACCACAGTTCTTCTTCTGTTGTACAATCCTTAAGCAACTTACCAGCTTTAACAGGGCCAACACCTTTGATCCCTTTTATGTTGTCTGCTGCATCACCAGTTAGTATCTGAGTATAGAAGAACTTAGAGCCTCCCCACTCGTCTACCTGTGACCATTCATCCCTGCCAAAGTTATAGTGCCAGCAAGGTATCTGTAGCATGTCCTTATCAACAGAAGCTACGACAGTATTAGGTCCATACTTAGTTGCAGCTTTAGCTATAAGATCATCAGCTTCCTCTCCGTAGCTTATAGTTGCTTTGTACTTGGACACTAGATAATCCCTTGAATGTTGTAGATGCTCAGGCTTTTCTGATTTACTCCTATTCCCCTTGTAGGGGTACGACTTAGCTATTTCAAATCTAAAGTTATTAGCCCCAGTTAAGAACGTATGGAACCTGTCAGGTACAGGGAAGGACATAGTGTTAGAAGCTATAAAGTTCATAACCTCATCTACTTTGTCCTTTGCATCTGCACTGGTCTTACCCTCTGAGGCAAACCCAGCCCTGTACGCAACAATGTCACCATCAACTAAGACATGTTTAGGCTCAAATGTCGGACCAGACAATAGACTCATCCTCTTTCTCTAGGGCCACTGCCTTAACGTAAGTCCAGCCCCCTGCCACTGTAGCCTCACTGTAGAAGTACGCAAGATTCTGAAGAGTATCTATACCATGACGCTCAACAGTAGTCTTACTTTCGTACCCATCTACCTCTTCCGAGGTTTCAAAGATGATGGTGGCTTTAGTCATTAGAAAGCACTCCCGTCTGCTTCTTCTGGGATAAAAGGTACGTGGTCTACAATTTTAACTGCATCCATTGTTACCTTCATGTCTCTGTACACATCCAGTTTAATTACTGCCCTACTACCATTACCAATAAGACCATCAGCCTCAAAGTCCCACTCAACTAATACCCCGTCATCATCTTCTTTCCAGACTTTAGGTGGCCCAACCACAACACCTTTTTTACCTGTGGCAGAGTCTACGAAGTTAGGGTTAACGTGGCCCCTAGTGGCTTTGTAATGGTCTTCCTTGTATAACTGACCTACCAGACCACCAGTAGGAACTCCAGCCTCAATCATCTTCTCCTTTGTGTCTTCACCATACATGATCTTAACAACGTATTGACCGTCCATTTCCTCAAGTTTTTTTCTCAGGTCACTACCTTCTTTCAAGTTGTTTCCCATGTCACGATCTGACTCTTGCAGCTTAGGCCATTCAATCTCGGCTTCAACGTAAACTTTCTTTCCCATGTCGGGTTCCTTTCCTTATGCGGGTACTTATATATAGCAACATTTTTTGTACTTACGCAACCATACAGCAAAAATAAATTTAGTGGATGTCAGCATAACTGTTACCGAACTGAGCATCAATTCCTAGAGGCACATTTAACTGTAACTCGTCGTTTAGTCGTTCAATACTATCTTCCATACTAATCTTCTCTTGTGTCTCCTTTCCCTCTTTTACCAAAGTGATAATTTCATCGTGAAACTGTCCTATCGTTTTGACACCATCCTTACGACAGTGCTTAACCCAAGTGTCAAAGCAGTAGACACCTGTACCCTGATTAAGTGTACTGAAGCGGTCCTTCTCACTGCGTAGGCTGTACCAGAAACCGCTAACTGGGTTCTTTAGCCACATACCCCCTAGCCCCTGTGGTTCCCGTACACGTACACGCTTTGCCACGGCCTCTACGGACCAGTTACGATCCCAGAAGGCAGCTAGTAGTTTCTTAGCCTCTGACTTCTTCATGCCTGTAGTACGAGATAGGGTAGCCTCTTTGACGCCATACGTGGCACTGTAGTTGACTACTTTGTAGTTCTTACGCAATGCCTTTAAACTGCGTTCTCCTGTGTTATGCTTGTCTATGTCCTCTTGGCTGATGACACCAGCATGTTTAGCTAGGTCAAGGTGTGGGTCAAATCCAAGCTGTGACATTTCTGCAACATAACCCGGATCAAGCGGCTGCATATAGTGACGTTTAGTTGTATCCTCTAGGCTAGTCATATCTGCACCACACAACACATAACCCTCTGGGGCAATCAGGCATCCTCGTATCTCAGCACCATAGGGCTTTTCCACTGAGGGGAGATTAACCAAAGGTTTAGCGTGTTTAAACCTCATAGTGTTAGTCATGCCAGCTACACCAGCTTCTAGGTATCCATCCACCTCACACTCTAGGAATGCCTTGAGTATCCCGATTCTGTGAGTAAGAACAGAAAGACCATCCAGAATAGAAACAGCAGGATCGTTAACAGCCAGCTTCTTAACTGACGGGCATAGTTCCCCATCTTTCCTGACTTGCTCAATCTGTCGTTCATCACCATTGCTATCTCTTACAAACTTAAATGTTCTAGGTTGCCATCCGATACTAAACAGCCAATCCTTGATCTGGGACACTGAGTTGGGATTACCCCGTTCTTCTCCTGTCTGCACAACAAAACTCTGTACCGTCTCAGGCTGCTTGTACTGCTTTCTAAGAGCCTCAAAGTTCTCCCCGTGACTGCTTAGGCTACCATCTTTCCGATACATCACCTTGGGCCTGTTCTGCACCTTAGTAAGTACATGACGAGGCATAGCATTAGCTAGTTGTTCTACCTTGTCCTCTTTCATCCCCTGCCACTCAGCAAGGTGCATACTGGCTTTAGCCACATCTAATTTCCACCGTAGGGCCTCCTGTTCCCTAGCGCAATCTAACTTGAAGGTGATGTAGTCGATAAGTCTCCACGCTTCACTGTTCATATAGCTTCTCCAATTTCCGCTTTAGGTCACGCCACAGGCGTACATTAATCTTCACATCTTCTTCACAACGGTGGGCATACTCTTCTTTGGATAACCCCTCCCAATCATCTACCTTGGGCTTAGGTACACCATACTCTTCACCATACACTGCTAGACCATGCTTTGCTCTGTTGTGGTGCAAGTACCAACTAAGTCCTAACGTATCTACTAGCTTGGCACGTACCTTTATACCTAGCACCTTTTCCACTGCGGGTATATCAAAGCGTACAATGTTATGTCCAGCTAAGGCTAACGTATGATCCATACTGTACTCCAAGAAAAAGTCGCGCATTTCATCGTAGTCAAAGATAGACCTTGGCTCATCCATAGCTGCTGTTTGATACGACAACACATGTATCTTATTCAGCTTATCTAACAGTCCATCTGTCTCTATGTCGAATACTGTTTCTGCTTCAACCACTAGTACACCTCCATTAGTGTGAACGTATCACTGTTAAACTTCATTCTGCCAGCCCGTCCTTCTTCACTGCAAGGGCGGTTTTTTTGTACCGTGATGTATGTTGTGTTTCTCTCATCAAGGTCTTCCGCTTCCTTGTCCCTAGACAGATCAATGATAACACTAGCACGTTGTCCTATCATCTTACAGTACTTAGGGTCTCCATCTTCATTAGTGTGAGCGATAGTCACAATGCCCACATTTAGTTCCGCTGATAGCTTAGAGAGCCTTACGGATAGGTCAGCTAATAACTCCTCCTTAGACGCCTCTGATCGTCCAGCCACAACGTCTTGGATAGGTTCAAAGAATACATACTTACATCCACATGCCTGACTGAAGAAACGTATCTGATCACACAGTTCATCAGTACCTTGACCATCACCTAAGTAGAACTGATAGAATTTCTCGTCTTTGGCTATCTCCTTGATTGCACCTATGACATCCTCATGTCTCCCCTTGTCATCAATCAAGTCACGCCTAGTTAGGTTATCTTGTAACTCATACGACACAAGGCCAAGTAGTGACCTTAGCTTAGTCTCCTCTAAGTGCCATGCCGCAATAGGAATCTTACGCTGTAGCATGTTGTATTCCAAGTAACGCATAACTTCAGTCTTACCTATACCAGTAGGTGCCTTAATCACTGTGAAGTGTCCCTGCATAAGTCCCATAATCTTATCGTCTAAGTCAGTGATACCTGTAGGAACGTATACATGGTCTGGTGTGTCGTTGTATAGTGATAGGAACTGGTCAGCAGTGTTTAAGATATTCTCAGGAGTATACTTACCAGCATTCCACCATGCACTCTTGAACTCCGCATGTGCATTATCTTGTAGGAACTCATTAGCATCCTTATACTTGTCGTGTGGTACTCGGTAAACCTTATTAGGAAACAACTTAGCCACACGATCAGCTAAGGCATTACCAGTATCATCATTATCTACTGACAACACAATCTTCTGAAAACTATCTAGCCACTCCTTACAATTCTCCCACAGCTTCTTAGAGGGCGAACCAGAGGGTAATGATACAACAGGATTGATGTACTGGCTCTTCATCATCTGTGCTACTGATAGGGCATCTAGTTCCCCCTCAGTAATGGTTACAGTCTTAGAACAACCAGCGGTAAACATATTCATACCAAACAGTTCATCCCCCTTGAATCCGTCCTTAGTGTAGAAACCTTTCTCATGTAGGGTACGGACTTTAATTCCACCGCTGGGGTATATGTACTCTTGGCGACCATCATATGTCTTAACATTGAAGTCCTCCATAGTCCTAGCATTAATCCCTCGGAGGGGTGTATAACGACCATCACCAGCGGTCTCTATTCTCTTTGGTGTGAAAGTCATCACTTCTCCCCTTTCTACTGTTGGATATTTATCTTTAGCCCAATCGTATGTCTCACCCCTTGAGGGATAAGACTGATCACAAGCGTGGCACTTCCCGCAACCCTTAGCGTTATTAAAGCTAAAGGCATCAGAGGAGCCACACGACACATATGGGCAGGGCTGGTGTGGTACTTCTTGGTTCATGTGGCTCTCCTTTGTTTTAGTCTTTAGTAGGCAATTCGTCGGCATAGTAGTCTGCGGGTAAAAGTTGTCCTTCATCGACAGACACAGCGCCCTTTAAGTAAAGTTGTGCCGTAGTTTGAAACACAAACTGTTTCTTTTGTAGTGCAGCCGCCATGTCAACACGTTTCTCCCAAGCAGCAAAGGTGGACTCTGGATAAGTCTTAACTGCCCACCAAAAGGGAACATAAGTGTCTACCTCTTTGCAGTAAGTCGGGGAGTTTAGTTCTTGTGCTACATCATTACTGGCAAACGCCTGACTGCGAATTTGCGTAGCCTTCATACTGCTAAGACTTCTTGCACCAGCCTCTACTGCATCTCTCGGAGTCTTACGGTTGCCGTAAAACTTAAATACTGAACGCTCGCGCATTTTTTCAATAGCGAAGTCAAATAGGCTCTGTTGATTTGTCATTGTCGGGTTCCTTTAGTTTAATTGCTGTTTAGTAGTTTCGATAGAAAAGTCTTCACGAAGGTCACTCAAGATGTCTGCCATCTTATGAAGTGCTTCAACCTTTAGTCCAAGAGGGTCTGGATACATGAAAGCTACAAGTTCCCTCTTGATGTCTCTTTCGTCAAACTTTGTACATAATGTCTCCATAAGTCCAACAAAAGCTGGTCCAACATTACGTATGTCAGTTTCTTTCTTACTTTTAGCGATTGCTTTTAGGTCAATCACATCAGGTGGAACAGAGTTATTAATAGCCTCCTTTTGTTTTTTTTGTCTGTCCTTTACTACTTTCTTAGCCTTTTTGTAGCCTTCTAGTGTTGTAGCTTTCTCTGCTAACTCAGGGTCAGCCATGATCTCCTTTCGGTCTTTCTCCCATCTGGCAACTGTGTCACGATGCACACCAAGGGCGTCAGCATGTTCTCCTTGAGATGGAGCTATTGTAGTATTTACTACATTTCCACTTTGGTATTGATTGTTACCATTCCCACCCCGCTCTTGCACACCCAACGCATCAGCACGTTGAACGTAGAAGAACATCTTTTCTTGGTTGTTTAGATGGCGACGAGCGACATTCTCAGAGGTAACGTATGAAATCGCCTCTTCTTTAGTACCTTTAAACTCTACAAATATTGGGTCAACACCAGCTTTTAATGCAGCCTCATATCGGTGGCGACCATCAAGTATTTTACCTTCATATGTGGCAATTGGACGATCTAACCTGAAACCATTAGATGCTATATCGTTGGCAATATCGTCTACTGTCTCAGGCTTATGTGGCAACCATAAACAAATCTCATGATACTGCCAATCTGGTTTATCTGATAACATTTTATCTACCCATTCATTATCTTCTACAACTTCCATATTTACTTCCTTTATTATTAATAGTCTTTAGAAGACCTCTGTACTTACCTATAGCAACATTTTTTGACTTTACGCAACCAAAGCCTCTAAATGTTCATAGCCTTTGTGACTTTATTAACACACCTCTTCAACTTCTTCTCAATTGCTTGTCGTGTTACACGCTCAGATATAGCTATATCATCTGTTGTCTCCTTTTCTAAATAGTGCCTAGAGAACAAACCCCAATCATTGTCGTTAAGCGTTTCCCTAGCTATCCTTATAGTGTCAAGTACAGTCTGCTTTTTCTCGTAAGCAACAGCGGGGTCAGATTCTTCATCAACAACATCTACACTTTCCAAGGGTGTACTGGTTGAATTGATAGCCTGTTGCAATTTTGTCACACCTTCCCGGCTCATCGTTGACTTGTAGTCCGTACCCCTAGCCAAAGACCTAGCTGGCTCACTTAGAGGTACACTTACAGCTAGTGTCTTAATGTTTATATAGTCGTGCATAGCCCTGTTAGCCATACGCCTTAAGTTAGCCCCGTGCGTATTCCCCTGATCCACTTGCTCTAAGCACTCCAACATTCCCTCGGACACCAGATCATCGAAGTGACTAGGTGAATTGTATTTATGTGCCAGTGTACGACACATCTTCATCATTTCCTCAGTAGTCATGTTTTAAAGCCTCCCAGCTTACAGGAAAGTAGCGCAACATAATATTTGATACTTCATTTGCCACGGTACGGGTCTCTAGTTGAGTGTCAGGCTTACACCTTAGATTGCACATCTTTGCCCAAGCCCCCACTGTACCTGACCAATACCACTCTGTCATCATGTTCTGAGGTAGTATCATCCTTGCTTGTTCTGGACTGACCCCTTTGGCTAGTAAATAGTTGTAGTCATGTTTTGCACACTTCATCAAACTCTCAACAACAGTAGAATCAATACCATCAACTACACCGTCACTTCCCTGCTTGCTATCAGCACTGCGTCCACGCCACACTGAAGGCTCATAGAACTCAGGCTCATCATCGACGTACCTACGACTTATCTCATTCCAAGGCATGTACTCATGTTTCTGTAGTTGTCGAGCTACAAAAATAGGTGCCTTAACATGTACCGTCATAAAGGTGTGATTGAATGGGGAAGTATGATTGTGCCTAGCTAAGTACTTAATTAGCTTCTTATCCTTATCATGCAGGATAGGTCTCATATTTTCATCCCCTACCCCACTATACCCCAGTGCTGCACTCTTCTTATTAAATGACACTCTAGCTGCATTAACAGTAGTCAAGTCCGAACCAGCATGGTGAATGTATTTTACCTGTATACTACTCATCCAAATCTCCCAACATATTTTGCTATGTGATGTACGAATGGCAACAAGCTAATAGCCATCAGCAAGTTCATTCCTGTGTGTACCATTGCAATACGCAAGGTATCACCTCTTGGCATACCATCAGATACAAGTAATCCAGCCAGCCAGATAGTCCCTGTAGTCCCTATATTGGCTCCTAAGACACAGGCTATTGCCGCTGGTAGGGGTACTGCCCCAGAAGCAACTAAAGCAATGATAGCTGTAGTACTCAAGCTACTTGATTGCCACGCTAGGGTCATGATGATCCCACCAAAGAACATATAAATAGGGTTATCTACAAACCAGTTTAAGTGATCCATATTACCCATAGACTTCATGCCACCTGAGAACATCTTTAGTCCTATATAGAATACGACAAGACCAATGGCTGTATATATATAATTGTTCACGGTGCTGTACCTTTCCACAATTTCACTTGTGCATCTAATTTGTGGTTCTCCTCTAATAGCTTTTTAGCTTTTATCTCCCAATAGTGAGCTTCACGCTTTAGGATTTCATAGCTCTCACGTAATTTTTCATTCTCTTTCTGCACTCTCTTTAATCTAGTCATTAACTCTCCGTGTTCATCATTCATATTATCCACCTAAGTCAGTTATGTGATTTTGACATATGACCCTTTGCGCTGAGTTCAATGCCCTTCTCTTCTGTAGAATCTTAAGCCTCTGCTTACACTCCTTGAGGTCTTGTTCCAACTTGTCTATGTCATCATTGATAGTATTACTCCTGATCTGTAGGGTGGCCTTTTGCACAGTCCAATATTCTATCTCTTGCTCTATTGATCCCATCAGTAATCCTCCACCATCGTGTAAAACATATGATCCCCAAGCTTACCATCATAGTCATAGAATTGCGCCCAGTAAGGCATAATAGCCGTTGTATGATAGTGAGTCGAGGTGATGCCTAGCCCATGCCCACGAAGTACCTCAGAGGCCACCAGAATGGCTCTTATAACAGCTTCCTGCTCTGGTTCCTTAAGGAAGTCATCTGATTTTCCATCGTGGGTATAGGAGAACTGTTTATTCTGATTAATTACCTCACAGGCATTATCAGGATACCTATCACTCTGTACCCTGTTTAAGATTACCTCAGCTACAGCCAACTGTCCGTCAACTGGTTGGTTTCTGGCCTCGTAGTATATCGCCGCTGATAGACACAAAATGGTTAGCATAGAAGTCCTTTCCCCCGTTCTTCTCTTTACGGGTGTTCACATTCTTCTTCTTATTAGGTATCACCTGTTTCCTAAACTTGGGGTCTCTTAATTCCCTAGCTACGGGGTTAATCTTATACACCTTGTCAGTGCGCCTACTTAACGGTTTCTTTGGTCCCTCATTTATCATGTGATCTCTTCTCCCATTGTAAACACATGGCGTCCTCCCGCTTTAAAGGCTAGTACACGGTCAGACTTAAAGCACTTGTAACCATCACTTGTCTTCAGTGTAACATAGCCGTGAGCCTTAAGTGCAGCAGCAGCAATCTTGCCACGCTCATTTCCCTTGAGGCCCTTAATGACATTCATACGACCATTGTACACCCGCACCTCGTCATCCTTAGTTAAGAATTTTACCGTGATGAACTGGTTCTGATTTTCGCTTAGTACGTTAGCAACCATGTTTTCTGGTAGTGCCATTTGATTTCTCCTTGTTTTAAACTGTGATTCTGTAGATAGGTTAATTAGGTGCTAGTGTCAAGTGTTAGCCTCGACAACAGCCCTTGCAAATCCTCTCGGTGTGGCTGATCTGATGTTCTTGGTCTTCATAGATTTACCACCCAGCTTAAGGTGCTGCGTAGAATACCCCTTGTGAGGCTCTACAGAGCACTTTACAGGCATCTTAAAGCCATTACCTGTCCATAGGCATGTCTTCTTAGGATAGGCATCTGACGGGGCGATATACTCAGGCCACTTAGGGTGATTTTCTTCTCCATAGGGGATATAGCCACCATACTCGTAAGGGTGAAACGTATGGTCAGGCTTGCGCCACTTGGTAGCCAATACAGATACAGGGTTCTCAACAAAATAGGGGCAACCAAGATCATCAAACAGACCAGCACAATCAGTGGCGTGTTGTACAGCCCTCTGTTGAAACAAGGGGTCAGCCTCTGCTTTCTTCTTAAACCACGCTGCCCCTGATACAGCCAGATCAGTACAGACAGGGAAGGCCATACCAAATGCTACATTGCAACCGTTGAAACGAAAGAACAGATCACTGTAATTACTAAAGTCATGTAGGTCTAAGCCTTCATAGCGTATAAACCCACCGTTTGCGTAGCCTTCAACTTTTGTATCCAAGTGTTGAATGTCAAATGCGTAACAGGCGTACCCTGCCTCTGCCCAAGGCTTGAGAGCCTCCCCTGTGTAGTCGTACAGACTGATTACGATACCCTTAGTCATGTCATGTCTCCTTCTGTCTGATTGTCTGTATGAAGTGATTCGGTGTCAGTGTCAATACTAAAAGTTTGGTTGTCCATCTTCATCGAATACAACATCATCCCGTATCCACATAGGCTCTTTATCATTTTCCACCACTGGGGTCTTTTGATCCAGTACGCCTAACATACGCAGTTCTCTTTCTAGCTCTTCAGTCATGCTTTATTCTCCTTGATCCATCTTTCTAGCTTCACCTTGCTGCCTATCACATGGTCAAAGGCTTCGTCAAGAGCCTTAGTAGTAAATTCTCCTGTCTCATGTAATGCTTGCTCTGCCTTGTATATTGCGTCTAAGGCTTCTTTCACATGTACCATTGCTTCACCCACAGTCATCATCATCACTCTCCACTTTTCCCGTTCCTAAGCACCATTCACATATACTATACTCAGCATATGGCTCGTAAGTATCTCCATATCTCTCCCAGCGTTCATACTCGCAAACACCTTCGCCGTGACATTCTTGGCACTCTTCCATAATTATCTCCTCTGCTGATTCTGCTTATACATATTTCCACCGTGGGGGTCAAGGACTAATTTCCTCGGTGGGGTCATTTTCCACTGTAGGGGGGTCATTCTTTATTTCCACTGTAGGGGGTCGAGGCTGGTGTGACATTTTTGCAACACTCTCAAAAGTATAGGTCTCAAAAGTATACCTATACTAACGATAGTATATAGTCAAACGATAGTATACCTATACTAACGATAGTATAGCGGGAGTCTTGTATAAGAGTCCCTCAGTGTGAGTCTTGTATAAGAGTCCCAGCCAGATCGAGGTGTGATATTTTTGCAACACTATTTCATGCGGAGTCCTTTGGTGTTTTTTGCGACCGATTCGATAGAATCAACCCGTGCGCCTATTGGCTGATTCTTTTAAATACTATTTTTATTTTGATTGCAAGAAATATTTTAGGTATGCTCCAGGCGCATAGCTGATGTGCACTCAACGCATGGCTCCCGGATTTAAAATTATTTGTTTGACTCTATTGCGAATCATCTTTATTGATTGTCTCAACGGAACGGCAACTTTAATTTATAGGAGACTAATCAAATGACGAATTTTCAATTAATCTTAACGGCCCTACGTGTCGCCAAAAGCGGCGCTGAGTTTCGCAAAAAAATGGGCATGTCTTTAGGCGACAACGCCTACAGTGATTGCCTGAGAAATCAGATTGAAGATTTATTAGGTGTATTAAATCTTGGCGAAGATTCCGTAGATTGGAATACTCATATCGCCGCATATAGGCGGTTCAGAGGTGCGTTTAATCGTGCCGTATATTGAGACACTAATAAGGAAAAAAGACAATAAAAGGAGTCTTAAATATGAACATGCAAACTTACACAATCGCCACACGCGACACAATCGCACAGCAATTCGTTCCAGTATTGGGCTTTATTCTTATGCCATTAAAACAAGCGCAAGAATTGGCGCAAGAATATAGAGCCAGCGGAATCGATGCTGTAGCCTACAACACACAAGTCGGAGTATAATACCATGAACACATTAAACAATCTTGATACGTTCCTAGACATAGCCGCTCAGCGTTTTAGCTATAGCGATAACAACGCAATCGCGCTTGACCTAATTGAGCAATACAAGGGCAATCAATACGACTCAATCAGTTCACTCATATCAGATATTGAAATGGCTAATTGTGCCCATGGTTCTTTTAATGACATGATTTATACACGCGATATTGAACGCAAGTTATGCGACTCTGATTGGATCGACGCTATTGATGCAGCGATAGAGGACTATACAAACAACACAGGCGAAACACCAACATTTGAGCGTGTGACAGATATGGTTACTTTTGCGGTTGATTGGACAAGCAACACACTTGCGAGTCACTTGCGTTATATGCTGGACAATGGCGATTGGCATGTTGTTCTTGAGTACGCTGACACTTGCGACACAAAGCCCGAGTCCACGCTCTATGAAACGGAATCTGAGGCAATAGATGCAATGCTTGAAGCTATAGAACAGCGCGTTCAATACGTTGTTGACCATAGTCAATATATGGTCAGCGAAACAGAACGTGACGCAATAGAAGAGACTGAGTCAGAACTTGTTGAGGTGGAGTCGGCACAATGACCTATATGCTAACCTATAAACAAGCAGTGGAAGAGTACAAAGAAAGCGCGGACCCTTATGACCGTTGGGGCAGTGTCATGTCTGTTTGGTTTGAGATAGCAGACGTTCTGCATTGGATAAGGGGAGCAAAAGTTCCTGACCATTGGGAACATAAAGCTGGCTTAGGAAAAGACGCTATTCAAAATGATTGGCTATATTCTTGCAGTGACGACGTATTGATAAGATTAGGTAATACGCTAGAACGTGCCGCACGTATACTAGAACATAAAGGGGAGTCATACTAATGCTTACAACAACAAAAGACTTTGCGACTATATTGGCCGAGCGGCAAGAATATCTAGACGCGCTAAAATTAAATGGTGACATTTACGCATTAGAGTTTTTATCATGTAGTTTTTTATATGATAATGGCAATTCTGAAATTTCACCATTAACAACGGCCCAAGTATCAACAATGACAAAATGGAAAGTGAAAACACAATGATTGAATATATAGCAATATTATGCGATGAAATAGGTGATGATTTCAGAGTAGTAATTGAGATTCCAGATAGGTACTATAGGGACTATCTGGACCTAGTAGAGAACGTCACAAAATACGTTCGGGAACTATACCCTGAGTCATCTATTGTTTATATCATGCCTAAGGATTATAATCATGAAACGCTACAGAGTAACACTTAAACGCACAGGCTTGGCGCTAGTCTGGCTTGCAAATGTAGCAACAATACTTGGCTGGACATATCTTGCCGTTTATCATTTAGGAGTAAAATAATGTTATCTTATCACACAAAAACATATAACCAACTAGTCACAAAAACACCGTCTCAATGCGGCGAGTCTGATTCATATAGGCGGCGCGGGTTTCGCCCTAGGTATATAAACGAGAACAACGAGTCCATTGATATACTGGAAAGAGATTCAGCAATGTATCAAGATTATTTAAACTCATTTAATGCAAACGATACAGAGGAGGATTTCATTGAATACACTTGATTTAAGCCTCATACAAGCCCGACTCCTGCCATTGGTTAATCCTAGTGGCGGGATTTCTTTTGTGCGCTTGTATGGGGCTTATATTGAGCGTGACATCATGGGGTATTATTGTACCACAACAAATGCTTGCCTATATATTGGTCTGGTATTATTACCAATTAAAAGAACAAGCGTTCAATTAAATGATTGCTTGGGGCATTGCGAATCAGCCCTGTGACCGCAAGAAATTACTTTTGTCAATGATTCTTTTGTGTTTCGTATCAATTACTTGTGTCAATAGCTTAAAGTGTTGCAATTATGTCACACCAGGAGTGATTCGTTACAAAAGTATGTCAATATATACTTTAGTATGGGACCCTATACTTTATGGGGTATACTTTTGAGCGACGTGGTTATCCACCCATATCTATAATATAAGAAATTTACTTTGGGTCATATCTGTAGTATAAGAAAATTAGTTTGACCCCACAACCATGAAGCGAAAGTGTGATAAATATGTCACACAACAGAAAATAAATAAAAAAAGATTCGTGCATTATCAACGACATAAAAAAAAGTTGTTTGGGCAGGGTTGCGTAAGTACAAAAAATGTTGCTATATAGTAGTAGACAACCTACTAAAGTATAGCAGATGTAACTACAACGGTAAAGAGACTATATAGTATTATACTATTATGGTTATTACTATTATAGTTTATAGACAACAGCTATACATTAGTAGTTACATGAGTATTAGGTATCAACTATATTCTTGTTTTAAAGTCTTCTCCCTTAGTCAACCATGACGAACACTGCCAAGTTAGAATTACAGGATGAGGTCATGCCGATGATTGAGGGAGTTATACTTACTATTGTTATTATATTATTTGTTGTCTCTTAAGGATTAGGGGACATGTACGGAACTGAAGGATGTTCAAAGTTCATGGCAGAGAAACTACCATATAGTGCTATTATAGGTAAGCATGTTCGTAAGGGCATCAGTAGTGGTGTGTCAGTTAAAGATATTATGGCATCCATACAGAAATATTCTCATGCACCTAGTTCTACAGCTACTTTTTATAAGTTGTATGGTGGGGACATAGCGGAGGTGAAGTTTAATACTACATCAGCTATTGGTAATGTTGTTGTTGAACAAGCGTTAGCTGGGGATTTTAAAGCTGCTGAGTTGTACTTGAGAAGTAAGGGGGGTTGGTCTCCTACTAACACTGTTGAGGAACGGGAAGTTGGTAGTGAAGAAGAGGAAGACCGATCTGCTGTAGAAGAGATTATGACCCGACTAGGAAAGAATACCCCTAATGAACATGAGGATAACGGCTGAGGACTTAAGGAAGTTACCCTCAGATCAGGTAGCTTCAGTTTTGTCGTCCCTCTCCCCAGAGCAAGCTGAAGAACTTAAGTATGATTGGAAGTTCTGGGCTAGACCTGATCAGTTAGAACCTGATGGTAAGTGGAATGTATGGGTAGCTTTAGCTGGTCGTGGTTGGGGTAAGACTAGGGCTGGTGCTGAGTGGGTACGACACAGAATAATGAAGAATGATCGTATTGTTCACTGTGTAGCACCAACTAAGGGGGATGTTCGCAGGGTTATGGTTGAAGGTGACTCTGGGCTAATGAATGTCTGTCATAAGGGTGATAAGACTTACAGAGGAAAAGAGTTAGGCTACCCTACTTGGTCTCCCACTAATAACACAATGACGTGGGCTAATGGCTCTAAGGCTGTATTCTTCTCAGCAGAAGACCCTGAGAGACTTAGGGGACCACAAGCATACTCAATGTGGGCAGATGAACTTTGTGCATGGAGAAACGCTCAAGAGACTTGGGACATGGCACAGTTTGGGTTACGCTTAGGTAGACACCCAGTATCCTTTGTAACTACTACACCTAAGACAACTAAACTGATACGGACTATTCTTGATGATGAAAAGACGGTTGTCTCTAGGGGCAGCACTTATGACAATTCTGCTAATCTCGCTGATACTTTTATCGACGCCATCAGGAAGACCTATGAAGGTACACGCCTTGGGAGGCAAGAGTTATATGCAGAAATACTTGACGAAGCGTCTGGTGCATTATGGTCAAGAGGTCTCCTAGCTGATTGTGAGATAGAGAAAGATCAGGTTCCTACACTTAATCGTATTGTTGTCGCTATTGACCCAGCTATTACCTCTAATGCTGAAAGTGACATGACAGGTATTGTCGTAGCTGGTGTAGACGTTAATGGCACAGCTTATGTCCTAGAGGATCATACTGGTCGTTATACACCTCAACAGTGGGCATCTAAAGCTGTAGAACTCTATCATGAGCATTTAGCTGACAGGATTGTAGCGGAGAGAAACCAAGGCGGTGATATGGTAAGACATACACTGCATACAGAAGATGAAACACTGCCTGTAAGGTTAGTACATGCCTCAAGAGGTAAGATGGCTAGGGCAGAACCAGTTTCAGCATTATATGAACAAAACAGAGTTAAGCATGTAAGAGGATTGAACGACTTAGAGGATCAGATGGTACAGTGGGAACCTCTAGGTTCTATTGGGTCTCCTGACAGGTTAGATGCTCTAGTATGGGCTATCACTGATCTAAGTCTGAATGGTTACGCAAAGCCACAACTTAAACTAGCGTACTCTAGTGCCAAAGGGCTAATTTAATATGGCTACAAAGAAGCGACTATCGGAAGGTGCAGCTAAGAGTATTCTTGGTGTAGCTGGTGATAACACTCGTACTGGACAGATACGTGCGGATGAGTTTATCCCTGAACTACGCGGTAAGAACGCTATTCGCAAGTATCGGGAGATGCGGGATAATGACAGTACTATTGGTGCGGTTATGTATGCTGCTGAACAAGTACTTAGAGACGTCAAACTTAAGGTGGAACCAGCCAATGATACTGAGGGAGCTAAACGTGAAGCTGACTTTGTGGAAAGTATCTTTGAAGATATGGATCACAGCCTTGATGACCACATTGCAGAATCTTTATCGTCGTTGTCGTACGGCTTTGCTTGGTTTGAGGTCGTATATAAGCGAAGGGTTGGCCCAACTAAGAGATCGCCTAAGAAACATAGTAAGTACACTGATGGACGCTTGGGGGTACGTAAGATTGCTTGTCGTGCGCCTTGGACAGTCTCTAGGTTTGATGTAGAAGCTAAAAGCGGTGATGTATTAGGTATTTATCAGGACGTAGGTTATGGATCAGGAAAACACTATATACCAACTTCTAAGAGCCTTTACTATCGTACTACTGTTCTTAATGGTGATCCTAGTGGCCGCTCTATCCTCCGCAATGCTTATTCCTCGTATGTCTATCTGAACAACCTACAGAATATAGAGGCTATAGCTGTTGAGCGTGAGTTAGCTGGTATCCCTGTTGCTCGTATTCCCTCTGAGTATTTATCGTCAGATGCAAGTGCAGCACAGAGTGGCTTCGTAGGCAACCTACAACAAATACTCCGTGATGTTAAGTTTAATGAGCAAGGGTACATAATTACCCCAAGTGATACTTACCCTGACAAGGATGGTTCTCCTACAAATATTAGACTTGTAGACATTGAACTAATGAGTAGCAATGGTAAGCGTAACCTAGATATTGACCCTATTGTTAGGCGTTACCAACATGACATTGCCCGTAGTGTACTTTCTGAGTTTCTTATGCTCGGTGGGGGTAACAACGGATCATACGCCCTCTCTAAAAGTAAGACTGACCTGTTTCTACGTGCCTTAGAAAGCTACATCCAAGCTATTGTCGATGTACTTAACAAGCAGCTAGTAGAACGCCTATGGCAGCTTAACGGACTTAACTACGACCTTATGCCCTGTATCAAGGCTGGTGATGTTGCTCCACACGACCTACGTGAGATTGCAGCATTCCTTCGTAACCTTAACGGTGCAGACATTAACGTCAGTGATCATCCAGAGGTCATACAAGACCTTATGGATATAGCTGAACTGAACTATGACCCTAATACAGAGGTCTCAACTGAAACAAGTGACCTGTCCGATGAGGCAGAAGAAAACAACAAGGAAAATACATAATGCCAGCACCAGTAACAGGACTTAGTAACGCTTTTAAACTAGAGTTGCTTAAAGGAAACCACGATTTTGATAGTGACACAATGCGAGTTGCACTAATTAAAGAAAACCCTACTGCCAGTTTTGGACCTGCTACAGTATCTTACTCGGAGTTAGGTACAGATCAAGCATCTGGTAGTGGTTACACTGGTGTTTACGACACCCTTAGCACAGGTGCAACTGCTACCCTGTCAACAACAGACGCAAGTGGTAATGCCACAACATACCCTCAAATGTCTGGTACAACTGCTATATTGGACTTTGACGATGCAGTGTTCCAAAGTGTAACAACAGCCGCTGATGGTTGTATCTTATACAATCCCCAGTTTACCGTTAATAATGTCATTGCTGTCTTTGACTTTGGTGGAACTGTTAGTGCTACCTCTGGCGACTTTACCGTACAGTTCCCAGCACCAGGTGCATCAACTTCTATTCTTCGCCTAGCCTAATAAACTTTTGAGGAACTAAAGTCTTATGGTAAAGTTAGTCAACAGAGCTAAAATGGCAGTCGCTAGTGGCGGTGCGGGTACTTTAACTCTAGGCGCTGCCCCTAACGGGTATCAAACCTTTACAGCTTCAGGGGTTTCTACTGGTGACTATATAAGATATACCATAGAAGATGGTTCTAATTGGGAGGTAGGTTTAGGATACTATAATGCTACTGGACCTACTCTAGCTAGGAATACTATCCATGAAAGTAGTAATAGTGGTAATGCTATTACCTGTAGTTCTGATGCTGTAATCTTTGTTACTGTGTCAGCGGAGGACTTTACCGATAACTCTGCCCCAGACTTTGTCAACACCATTCCAAGCACTTTAGAGTTAAATGCTGGGGCCGTTTCAACTATAAATGCAAAAGCTCTTGATGACGATGGCTTTCCAGTTACCTACTCATTTGATGCTCATAATGGCACTACGGTCTATAGTGCAAGCAGCTTACCACCTCAATTATCGTCAGTATCCATAAATCAAACTACTGGGGTTTACAGTTTGACGGCGACCTCATCAGCATCAGGTGCAGGGAACGTAAACTTTCGAGTTAGGGCTTCAGATGGTGTAAGGACTGCAACTAGAACAACTGCTTGTAGTCTTTCATTCCTACCTACAAATGGACTAACTGGTCTCTACGATATGAAGGACAGCAACAGTTATTCTGGTAGTGGAACAAGCTGGAACGACATTAGTGGAAACTCAGGGCCAACCTTTACCATAGATTTGAGTTATGCTACCTATGATTCATCATCAATCGGGAACATACCATCCCTTTCGTTAGACACTCTCACTGGAAACAGAGCGGTCTACGCAGATACCACTGGTTTAACAAACTCAAGTTCTCCGCATGAAAATACTGTTGTACTGATCTTTGCACACATACATAGCTACTATTATGGTGGGGCATACGGAGACCAAACTTCGTACCGTATGATGGCAAAATATCCGTCACCGGGGGTGTCAAACAACGGGTCTTATGCGTTTATTTCTGAATCGAGTGGATCACAAACTGCTCTGGAAACTGGCTCAACTCACTATGCAAATTGGTCTACTGACCGAGGCTCAGCATCATCAGGCAGTAAATTATACATAGATAAAGTAGATGCAACTGCATATACGAGAGATCAAGTGTATACGGCTATTTCAGACACAAATAATAGAGGAAAATATCACTCCATTGCACTGACAGACGGGCTTTTTGCTTATGGATTTGGAACGAGTATGATCCGTTCAAGTCTATCAAACTCCTGCCCACTGGGGGAGTTAAGGGCTATGGTTTTTTACGACCGTGTGTTGTCGGCTTCTGAAATTACAGGACTACACGCCCACTTCGCTGCAGACTACACCAGCGCGGAAATGACCCAATAATGCTAGGTGTAAGCCCCCTAAGTTCAACCCCATTAGCGAGTGGTGGCAGTTCATCCTCTGTAGATGTTGTTGTAACTATTGGTGGCTTATCAGTAACGGGTTCTGTTGCCCCAGTTTACGCTTATTTCACCCCCCTCGTATTTACCCTTGTAGGTGGTTCGGGATACACTGGGATAAATATTCCTGCAGAGTTAGGGTCTATTACCGTTACGGTTAGTTCTGTTATCTCTGCAGCTACTGATCTAAGAAAGCCTGAAGGTTACGCATATAGTGTAGTAAATGGTGTAGGGGATATGAGGCCCCTTGATGCCCCAGACAGAAGGTACTTCTACCAGTTAGGCACTGGTAACGTTGGCGGTGCGCCTAGTCCTTACACCGCAAGTCTAGTAGAGATAGGTACGTTTGAGTTAAACTCTAGTGCTGTACTGTCTTATATGGACAACTCTGTGACACTGACGGGACTTTCGGCTAGTCTTTCCCTTGTTACCACTAATATAGGTGCTATTGTAGGGCAGTTTAGGTCTGTCTCTGGTCTTGAAGGTGTCTTATCACACGGGCAACTAGGTAACACTGGCTACCACTACTTACTTAAGCCAGAGGGTGTTTCTGGTACTGTAAGTTTAGGTGTGCCTGTAGGTAAGGTTGTTTATCTAGCTAGACTACAGAACTTTGCTCCTTACAACCACGACCAAGAAGCAACTGTTGGCCTTGGCGCTGTGACTGCTGGGGTAGCTAATCAGGCACCTATTACGTTATCTCAGATCACTACCTCATCTTTTAATAATGTAGCCACTCTTGTAAATGCAAAACCAGAACTTTCTGGGCTAACTGAATACACGACATTTAGTGATCCACGCTTAAGGTTTGAGTTAAGTTCTCCCAGCAGTTCTACGACCCTTATAGGGACACTTGCATCTTCTGACTTAGCTAACAGTAGCGTACAAAAACAATTAACAGATAGCTTCCCTTTAACTGTAAGTACAAACATTTATTGGACACTTAATAATTCCCACCCCGACCTAGTTGCAGAGGATTCATTAAAGGCTACTGTTTCTTTAGGGCAGTTAGCTAACCAAAGTCCTACAGAAGAGGTTAATCTTCCCGCTATAACTTCCGCTTACGGCTTAATATCTACAATATCTCAGAACATAATCCCTGTAAGTGGACAGGTGTTTACGGTAGGGCTTGGTAATGCCCAAGCAAATGTACTTGAGCCACTAACTTCTAGCTTCTTATCCAACGTATCTCTTGGCAGTATTACAACTCTTGCAACTTCATTTCCTATTATACACACTGGATTAGAAATCACGCTAGGGTCCAACCTTACCACTGAGGTTACTACATCAGGTAATGCGTTCCCAGTAGGACAGCTTTTGTCAGGCTCCGCTGGTAACGTCAGTGTTACTGCAAGTTCTACAATTACGCTGCCCTCTTTAGTGATGACTGTTTTTCACGGCGGTGTTAGCTTTACCTCAATAGACGGACAGTACCTTGAGTTGTTCTTTAACCCTAACGTAACTGCAACAGGTGTTACCTTCGATTATGAGGCCATTAAACACTTGTATAATCCTGCAAGATCAAGTTTCCCGATACCAGTGAGCCGTGTAGCAAATGTAACAGAAACCTCCTCACGTAATATAGCCGCCTAATAGGAATTGATATGAGTTTAGTTTGGCCCAATAAAGACCCTGATGAACTGCTAGACTACAGTGTAGATTGGACTACAGTCACCGAGGGTATGACTATTTCTAGTGTAGTCTGGTCTGTAAGGACTACTAACTATCCTACAGAGACGGTACTAGCAGCAGGTAGAGATTTAACCTTTGCTAGTGGTGGAGCAGAGACTGATTCTATACAGAATATTTCTCAGGCACTTTCGGGTAAGTCAGCTATTATTTATATTGCTGGTGGAGTAGATAGAAGAGATTACACCTTTATATGCACCATTACCACAAGTCTGAACACAACTATTCAACGGGCTGTCATACTCCGTTGTAGGAGAGTATAATGTCAACATCAGACTACAACAAGTGGGCTAGAAGTGAGTCCCCTTATACTAGCAACAACAATGAGAATGTAGCTACGTTTAATACGTCTACTTCTAAGTACCACGTTACTCACGGTTCCAATCCAGCCAAACTCAGTAAGTTTACTACCTTTAGGGAAGCTAAATGGTTTAAAGAGTACCTTTCTAAATTTTCTGGTGCTGTAAATTTAGCAGTGACAGTAGCCTCTGGCACTAACAGCTTTGGTACAGGTAACAAGTTTTACATTGGGGGGGCAGTAAGTCCATTAGTGGGTTTTGTCGCTGGAAGAACTTATGTATTTGATCAATCTGATTCTTCTAATTCCTCTCACCCACTAAGGTTTTCTACCACTCCTAACGGCACTCATGCTGGGGGTGGCTCTGAGTACACTACAGGGGTAACTGTATCAGGAACTGCTGGTTCTTCTGGTGCAACCGTAACAATCGTAATAAGTGCCAGTACACCTACTTTGCACTACTACTGCGTGAACCACTCTGGAATGGGAGGACAAGCATAATGGCAAAAGGCTTACAAGCAAAAGTAACAGCACACAACGCCAAGTCTAAGCATAAGGTAACGACCTCTATGCTACAGGCTGTGTATCGTCGTGGTATTGGTGCATATAAGACAAACCCCGGAAGTGTAAGACCTAA
>Ga0181402_1000031_pt1 | contig 46808 bp, 62 predicted proteins | sample 25SPOviralmetaG_FD_130131 | JGI IMG/M metagenome (GOLD analysis project Ga0181402, IMG submission 130131) | Marine viral communities from the oligotrophic San Pedro Time Series (SPOT) site, San Pedro Channel, CA, USA - 25 SPOT_SRF_2011-08-17 | ecosystem: Environmental > Aquatic > Marine > Strait...
GAACCTGGTACAGGTACTGACGCAGATAAAGACGGACTTGAAGTTGAAGCAGAACTTGCGTTGGGAACTGATCCAAATAAATCTGATTCAGATGGAGATGGATATTCCGATGGAGAAGAAATTGCTTCTTATACAAGTCCAAGTGATCCTGCAAGTAACCCAGGTGTTCCTGGTTCATCTGCACCTTCTTTGGGTGGAGTTGGTGGTTTAATAAGTGGTGCAGGATCAGGTGTCGCAGCTGGATTAATAACCGGTATAGTCAAACCACAACTTGGTGTTCCTGGTATCGCACCTGGAGTAGGAGTCGGAAATGGTAATTATGGTGGAAACCGAAATTACGATTTACCACAAGATGGAGCATTGCATATTATGATGCACGTTGATGGAAGTGGTAGTATTTTGAATACACGCAAGCAACTTGAAATTATGAAAAACACTTTGCTTAAAAAAGAACTTCTTCCTTATTACAACAACGATGAAAATTTGTATAACAAACGAGTAACTATCGTTGACGGAAACGGAGAAAGAACATTGCAGTTTTTTGCAGAAGCAGCTAAAAAGGATAATGTATTGGCATTGGTATTTCAAGATGAAGCACAACCTGCGTATCATCTTCCAAACTTCAACAAAAAACCAGAAGATCATTATATGGATGATTTAAGCAAACTTAAAAACAAATTAAATGGATACGGAGGATTGTATCGTGGAATTATGTTTCAGGTTGATCGTGGTAAGACATTCGCAAAATCTTTCAAGGAATTTGTCGGAAACGCATTTCAAGGAACGGGTTATTTAGAAAAAGAAAATCTCAAGAAGTATTACTATCAGAACAATCAAAGTAATATTCAAAACAAAAACGGAATTGTATTCAGTGACGAGTATCATGCCAAAGACGAAGGTGATCCACAATATTATATGGATTTGATTTTGAATGCATCCAAAAAGATTGGAATTGATTTAAAAGCAAGAGGTGCTGGATTAACTGACGGTAACTACAATAAAAAGACTCAATGAGGTATTTGTTAATATGGTTGTGTTTGATGTTCTCATCGTGTGCAACTTCAAGTTTATATAATGTGTGTGTGTGCAATTGTGACAAATGTATAAATTGGTGCGATGTAAAGGATGGTGATCCATTGTGTCGTAAATTATTGAGACTAAAATGTAATTGCAATTAACATCCAATTATTATGCAATTTAATTGCATAATTCTATTATTATAAGAAAGTGCTTGACTTTTTATAATTTTTTTGGTAAAGTATATAGATAATCAACTAATACTTAAAACATAAAATCAAATGAAAATTGCAATACTGATAAGTCTGTCACTTTTAACTATAAATCACATGGTGGTTGCTGAGATACCGACTGGTGATGTTGACAAAGAAAAACCAACACAAGCAAAACCGAATTTGCCAAATGGTGTTCCACCGAGAAAGCCATCTGTTGATGTTACATCGGTGCTTGATGAATCTTCACTTGTAGACTTTCCTGCAAAAATTAAACAACTAGAAACATCTGTTGCTGATCTAACAACAAGTAACGTAACGAAACAAGATAAAATTACAAGTTTAACATCAAAGTTATCTGAATTAGAAGCAAGTATTGTCCTTCTAAAAAGTAGCAACAAGAGTATAACCGATGAAAGAAATCGTTACTTTTCGGAATTACAAAGTAAGAGTAATCAAATTTCAAATTTAACAACGCAAAATCAAACTCTTACGTTTGCATTAAATGATGCAAATTCTCAAGCAGATACACCTGTAGGTAATATTTTTAGTGGATGGGTGTATACCGAGGATTTTGGTTGGTCGTTTATTAGTCCTGATACTATGCCTTATATGTATTTACAAAAAGGTGGTTGGGTTTATTATGAAAAAGGGTCAAATCCACGTCGTGTATATTACTTTGATACCGAAGAGTGGGTTGAATACGAATAATTTTTCTCAAAAAAAAAATGAAAGTATATTTATATACGCAATGAAACATAGTAAATTAAAAGAAATTATACAAGAAGTCCTAAACGAAGCAAGTGAACCTGAGTTGTTACAAGTTGCAAAACGAATTCTTAAAGACAAACAATATGAAAAGTTTAAATGTCCAAAAACTGGAAAGAAAATTGATATTGATATGCAGACTGCAAATGCAATAGTCACTGTTTATGATTCACTGAATTCAACTAATAAGAAAAGATTTATGGCACCTGTTGAGAAGTTTGGTCTTAAACCATTTCTTGGTTTTATTTGGAAAAGTGTAAGTGGTAAGTAAAGTTTTATTGACGTAATTTAAAATATATTATATTATTTAATATATGTCAAAAAGTAAAATAAACTGGCAAGATAAAGCCAACGCAGTTCCTTTGTATATCAAATGTGAATGTTATTCCGAGGGAATTGAAATTCAATATTATCATGAAGATAACAATGACAAAGGATTTTACGTCAATTATTGGAAATACGGAATTGGTGGAAGATACTCAAGTGTAAGTTTGTGGGACAGAATTCGTTTTGCATGGAAATTACTATTCAGGGGAACATTGCACGGAGATCAAATTATACTAAGTGTTAAAGACGCAAAATCAATGAAGCAATATTTAGATAAACATATACAATACGATGAACATAATAAGTAATATAAAAGATACATTGGTGGGTCCTTTCACGATACAACCAGCAACACCCAAATTAACACCTGCCGATGAGATTGCTCTCAAAAACATAATTGAAATTGCCAAAGAACGCATATGGTTGAATGACCCAATTAATACAATAGAATATGACAATGAATTGTTTGATGATCATTTGTCGGTGGAAACAATAAAAAGAATAAAAAGTTCAATAAATTTAATGGAGACATACTTATTGAAAAATTCAACAAAAGAATAGGTTATGAAAATAAAACTCGGAGTGCGTGGTTCTTCTGATACGGTTAATGCGATTATCATAAAAATAGATGATCTTATGCTTGTTACTGCTGATAACTTATTTCTTACTGGTGATGAAAGTCGAAATAAGATGGGAAAGAACATAGTTGCGTTACTTGCTTCTTTAAGCAAAGATCACGAAATAGAAATTGGAGAAAACGTAGTACCTATGGTAGAATTTGAACTGAATTTAAAAAAAGGAACTTTAAATAAATTTATAAACAAAGAATAAATTATGAACAAAATGATACAAATACTTAAAAAAAGTGAACTATACTTTATTTTTGCATTGGTTTTACTAAACCTATATTGTGCATTTGCTTTGCGAGGAGAATCCTTCGTGGATGCAACTCATTTAATGATGGCAGTTATCATGCTGGTGTTTGCCAATGATAAAATCTTGGAAAAACTTGAAAAAAAGTGATTCGAGGGTTGACTTTTTATAAGAACTATGTTTGAATGTATCTATTAACTTAGAGAAAATCAATACTAAACCAAAAATGTTATGAGAACAAGTACTATAAATCTAATCGTGGGTATTCTAATAGGAATGATAATTTCAGGAATCTCAGATTCAGTTTCAACTGATACAGTGACATCGTCAAGTGTTCCTGTTGCAACCACGGTAAGTTCACCCATTTCTGTGGATGTACCCAACCCGTTTGATCAACAAATTGCACCTGGATTACAAATCGTGGAAGTTCCACCACCCCTTGATATGAATGGTAGAGTTCCATATCAATGCTATTTTAATGGTCAGCATATAAGACTTCCCAAAGAAGTTGTACAACAAATTGTTGCGAAGCACGGAAATCCATCGGACAATGATCCAAATTTTAATGTTCATAACTTCACGGGAAACCTAAAAATGATTGATCTTCCCGTTGGTTCTAACGTTCCAACTTCTCCATTTCCGGTTGTGGGTCGCACACGATAATAAAATGTCAGCAGAAGACTTACAAGAACAAGTTGCAACACTTAGAGCAGTTGTTGCAACTCAAGAAGAAAAAATAGATAGTTTGACATCTGAACTTGAAAAACTTGAATCTAAAAACGAATACGAATTAACTCACAAGTGTGCATTTACAGATAATGGAATGATTGATGATTGTGGAATTGAGGTATATTTCGGATATGGAAGCAACCGTGATTTGCAATCATTTACATTCAAAAATGTAAGTGACGGAATGGGTGAAAAAGTTTTGAAATTTTTGAACGATTCGTTTGTAAACGGAAAAACTATTCGTGATTATGGTCACGATAGTTTAGGTGGAAAGTCAGAGGACATACAACTTCCAACAAACGAATCAGTCTATAACGCAGAAAATCATATACAAACATAAACTAATAATATAAACTAAATTATGAGATTAAACGAAGAAGATATCGAACACGTATTAACGCAAAAGGGTGTAGATCAACCCCGAGTAAAAGACATTATGTCTGAAATTAAACGTTTAGAAGACGAAGAAGCAGAACGAGCAAAATTACAATCTGCCTCACGCAAGAAAAAGAAAATGGTGTTGGTTGCAAGTGATCCAGATGATCGTTATGCTCAAGTAGTTGATTGTCCTGTATGGGTCGTTCAAATGAACGAAGAAGATAATCACACAGATGTTGTTGAAAAAATAAATAAAGCAACTTATGCTTACAATAATGATGTGCTCAATGGTCAAAAGAAATCATCAAGAAAAAATCCTGTTTACAAAGTAAGTGAAAGTCTTGAGCAAGTTACTGCAAAGTACTTCAAAGAAGAAGAAATCTCAGTTAAAACAAAAGAACCAACTGTGATTGTAAGAACTGATAACCAAATTCCACAAAGTTAAAGAGGGTAAGTGTATGAGTAATTCCAATTGTAATACGGGTGAGTGTAAACAAATACGGGATAATAAAAGTATTTACCATCCATCTTGGAAAAGTGGTTCTGGTAAAGGTGATCAACCAAGGCAAGTGACAAAAAAATATGAAGAAAATTATACAGAAATTTTTCCAAATGCTTTCAAACCAAAGTGGAAAGAAGAGATTGAAAAACAAACAAAGTCAAAGCAAGTGTGAGTCTGTGAAATATTTTGATGCTAGACACTTCTACAATAATCTTGACAATCAGGACGATTACTATTTAATGGTAAGAAGTAATGGTAGTGAAAATAAATTTGTAAAGAAGGATACGGTAAAGAATGGAAAACTATATTAAATTAAGAAAATCAATTGATACATTTAATCAACATTGGAGAGACGGAACATTAAAGAAACTCAAAACTGAGTTACCCAAGTTTCTGACTAATGAGCAGTCATATAACATCTCAGAAGTAACAGAAAAAGATGATGGAATTTATATCCGGTTTTTTAATGGTCTGTATACCCGATGGAAAAAACTCGCACCCACAGACGAAATAGTGTTTAATGACAAAAACTATAAGTTAATGTGGGCAAATTAAAAGTAATAGATTTTTTTAGTGGTTGTGGTGGTTCTTCTTTGGGAATTGAGCAAGCAGGTCTTGAAATGGTTCTTGCAGTTGATTTGTGGGAAGATGCGTGTAAGACACACGAACTAAATATTGATTGTCCTGTTTGGTGTAAAGACATCAATTTAATTGAAGCATCTGATTTACCAGAATGTGATATAATAATTGGTTCTCCTCCATGTCAGAAATTCTCCCAAGCAAATTACTATAATCGTGATTATGATGATTCGTTGGTGAAACGATTTATGGAAATCGTTGAGCAAGTGAATCCTAAGTATTGGGTTTGGGAAAATGTAGTAGGAGCAAAACGTGCAATGCCCGGAGTTTGTTTGGATGCACAAAACTTTGGTTTACCACAAAGACGCAAAAGACATTTTGTATCAAACTTTAAGTTGCCAATGGAAAATGCCGAACCCAACAGAGTTATATCAGATGTGATAGAACCCGAAGGAGAAGGTCTTTTAGACGGATACAACTCAAAGGTATATCCGTTGAACAAAGTGAGTCCTACCGTGCGTAGAATTCCATTAAAGTGGTACGATGGACGTGAAATGCCTAAAAGATTTAGATTCACAGGATTCACTCATTTAAGCATTGAAGATCATTTGACTTTGATGGGATTTCCTGTAGACTATAAATTACACGGAACAAAAACAAGCAAAATGCTTCAGATAGGAAATGCGGTGTGTCCTCCTGTGATGAAGTCAATAGCAGAAAGAATATTAGATTATGAAGGACTTGGACGAAAAAATCAAACCGAATCTTCCTTTTTTGCGGAGGTGGGTTAATTTATATAAAGAAGAATGGGGTGTAGAAAACGAAGTAGCAAAAGAACTTCAGCAATGTTTGTTGTATGTAAGTTTTCTACAAGACAGAATAAAACAACTTGAATTATACAATGAATGTTTTCAAAAAATTATTGAAGAAGATAAAAAATGTCAAACGAAGAAAAATTAATTGTATCATTTGATGATTTTGTGGATTCTTTGGAACTTGAACCAAAGATTGATTTTGAAACATATTCAGAACAACTTGGGGTTTTGTATACCAATTATGCAAGAATGGATATGGATAGCATCACCAAACCTGCTTCTCGGTATAACGTAAAAAACTTTATTCTAAAATATGGAAAAGCAGATTTTCGTTATTATGTAACGAATCAGTTTATTGAAAGTTGTTATGATATGTTTGTGAAAAATCGTGAAGATACTTTGTATGATTGGTATTCACACTACATTGAAATTGATACTCTTAAAAGTGGTATGAACTTTTCGGTCGTTCCTTGTAAGATTAAAAATCACTTTGACGGAACACTTAATTCTGACACAAGTCGTATATTAAGAAATATAAATTATAAGACTTTATATTCTACAAAAAGATTGCACAAAAATGATTTTCAAGATTGTCAAAGCATTTTGAAGTGTTTGTTCAAATGGCATTTGCTTCGTAATAGTTTTGTGGGTCCTGCAAGTTTTAATTTCTTTTTGGATAAAAATATGACATCCGTGTGGAGTTCTGTTATGTCTACTATTTCTAAACCAGGTATTTTCAATCCTAATACATACGCAAGTATTTTGAATACCGTATTTGATGGCAAAAATCTATTTGCACCAACAATGGGTTGGAATAGTTATCAACTCGCATATTACCAAACCAACTTTGAACAATTCGTTGCTACGGATGTTATTTCAGATGTAGTTGAAAATGGAAATAAACTTCATGACTATCATGAGTCAATGAAAAATCCGTTTCTTGATTATGGAAATAAATCAATTAAATTATACGATTGTCCAAGTGAAAAGTTAAATGACACACACAACTTTTGTGACGAATACAAAAACAATTTTGATGCAGTATTGTTTGGTCCTCCTTGCTTTAAGTTTGAGATTTATGAAGGTGAACAACAAAGTGTAAACAATTATGAAACGTACACAGAGTGGTTAAACGGATACTGGAAACCTACTTTAAAAATGTGTGCAGAAGTAATGAAACCAGGTGCTAAACTGGGATTTGTGGTTCGTGATTATGCTGACTATTTCGGTTACAATTACTTGCTTTCTCAAGACTTAACTAATATTGCAGAAGAAATATTTGGAAAAACCAAAACATACAAAATAAAGTTATCGCAAATGAAAACTAAGCGAAGTCCCAAGAAACTTGCAATGGGTAACTATGAAACTTTATGTGTATATGAGAAAGAATAAAAAAGTGGTATCATTGAATCCAGAATATGGAATAGAAGTATCTACTTTAACAGATTTGGCAGAAAAGGTGAAAAATGACAATCCTGAGTTATACTCAGTTTTAGTTATAGTAATTGCAAGTATACTTGGAAATGACGAAAAAAAATTAGTGACTTATTGTAACACTTACTTGTCTGATGCTTTTTATGATCTACAATATAAAAATGTTATCAAAAAAGATTCATTTAATTTAGATAATGATGACGCAGATTTATAAAACCACCTTGACAAATTATAAAAATCTTGCTAATATATTACTTAATGATTAGTACATTATATAGCAAAATAAAATTAGATATTTCAAACGAAATACTAGATAAATTAAATATTAAAACACGTGATATTAAATTTGAATGTAATTCAATAGAAGGAAAGACAGGAGACTTTGTAATTGATGACGATAAAAAACTGTGTCATACACACATAGAATATGAAAAGATAGAGGGTGATGATGTATTAAAAAGTGGGGTTTTTTGGAACGGAACAGAATATAGTCGTGTTGCATCAAGTGAGTTGATAGGAATGAATTTCATAGGAGTTGTGAAGGCTACGGCTTTCGTTGTGGGAAGTGAATCTGATGCCGAAATATCAGCAGAATTTAATTTTAATTTGGGTGTTTTATTAAATCAGGATATAAAAGTTAACTTGATGGATAATTCAAAAAGAAAGAAAGAAACAGAACGTATTCGTAAAATAGTAATAGACAGAGAAACCAAAAAAAATAAGTTATCCTATAAAATATTAAGTACACTATTTAGAAAACCATTGGTAGAATTTATAAGATTTATTCGCACAGGTGTATCCATTTTCCAAGACATACTTTGGGGACTGGAACGAAAACTAAACAAAATATAATAAAAATGAAAAATGAAGATATCGTAAACGAAACTGAAATAACTGAATTGAATGCAGCCTTGAATTATGCATTAAATAAGTTTATGCCTATATTGTGCATAAGTGTTATCTTGTTTTACTCGTTGGGTTTTAATTCAATCATTCCATACTTTGTTATAGGATTGGTTATATTCTCAAACAAATATTCATTTATGTGTGGGTATGCTGATGCAATTTTGTCAACGGATTTGAAACTTGACATTAAAAAGAAAAATAATTATCTTAGTAAAGATGAATATTGAAACAAATCCAAAATTACATAAGTGTGCTAGAATAAACGATAAAAAAGTTTTATTCAAGTGTGAATTATCCGAGTGGGAACTAAAAACTAAGAACTATGCACTTGCTATAAACCGTTCCGAAGACCGGTATGTAAAAATATCAAGTTCAATTGTAGATACATCACATCAAGTGTTTAGTAAAGTAATTCTACCCAAGTAAATTCTTGATCGTTGGAAAAAAACAAAATAGTCTGCTTAGATTGGATTGGACGATTTGGAAATCGTTGTCATTCTTACTTATATGGAAAGCATATAGAAAAAACTTTTGGAAACAAGTTTTATATACCGTCCGAGTGGGAAGGTAGTGTATTATTTAAAAATCCAGCACCGATTGCTGATAAGAAACTAATAAAACGAAATTACTTCTATGCATCGGGTTCAAAAAACTCTGAACATTTTAATGATAGTTTGACAAAAGTAAATGCTTACAACAAAGAATGTAACGATACAATCGAATTCATTGATCCTTTCTTTGAAACTAACTATGGGAAGAAAAACACAGCATATATTAGTTTGGTATCAGATGCTCAGTGGTGCTTCAAAAATATCAAACATTCTGAAATTCGTGAATGCTTTGATTTTACAGACGAAGTAAAAAATACTGATTTATATAAGTATCTGCAGGATGATGCAGGTACTTATGATGTTGCTCACTTCAGAAGAACTGATATATCCAAACCACATTACAAGGGTGGTCATAGTATGGTAAGCAAGGGGAGTTATTTTGATGCCTTTGAAAAATTTAATGTTAATAAAAACAATGTTACATGGGTTTCCGATGAACCTACATTTGGTTGGAAGTGTCCACATAAAATACCCACTATATCCGGAAAAAAAATTCCTTGGTTGCCAGATTTTCTGAAATTAGTATTTGCAAGAAATTTGTTTCGGTCAAACAGTTCGTTTAGTTTATGGGCAGGATGGATTGGTGATTGTGAAGTTTATGCACCTTGGTTACATACATATTCTCCAGGAAAAGAAGTAGATTTTGAATTCGTAAAAGGAAATCATCCCCACTGGATGTCAGTAAAAGGAGTTCACTTTGCAGATTCATTTCCAATTATCAATGATATTAAGAAAAAAATAATTATGAAAAAACAAAAAGAAAAAATTATGATGGTTCACTGGAACGGACGATTTGGTAATAGATTTTTTAGTTATATGTTCGGTAGAAGTTATGCTGATAAATTTAATTTAGATTTTTATATTCCAAGTGAATGGGAAGGCACTAAGTTATTTCGTGATACAAATTACAAAATAATTGAAGATGATGATCTTAGATTAAAAGTAAATCAAACTGCAAAGGCATTTGACAATCTAACATACAGAAAGTCAGCAGTTGCCGAATACAATGCCAAAACCAATAACAACTTGAATTATTTCAGTCCTGATAATCCACGTGAATATGGAAAAACAAATGTATTTTTTGATAGTCTATGTGTTCACTCTGATCACATCTTTCAAAATTATGATAAAAATAAACTACTAAGGTGGTTTGAATTTTCAGATGAAGTAAAAAACCTAGATGTATACAAACGACTTGAAGACAAACAGGGTACATATGATATAGCACATCTACGACGTGATGACATAAGTAATGCAAAATACAACGAACAAAATCAACAGGCATACAGTGTGGTAAGTAAGAGCAGTTATTTATCTGCATTTAAGAAGTTTGGATTTGATGAGCAAAATATAGAGTGGACAACTGACGACTGGAGTGGAAAGTGGGGAGTTGGAAAACCAACAATTCGTGGGGGTTGGCAATATCCTGTTGGTTCGAAAGTTATTCCGGATGTAATTTTTGATTGGTTACCTGATTTTCTGAGATTGTATTTTGCCCGAACTATATTTCGTGGGAACAGTAGTTTCAGTTGGGTTGCAGGTTTTTTGAGTCCAACTGCACAGGTATATAGTCCGATTTTACATACACGAAAAATATATCGTTCACATACCGATGAAACTGAGTTTGAATTTGTAAAGGGAAACCATCCACACTGGATTAACTTAAAAGGATTTGGTTGTGATGAGATTCATATAAAATGATTTTCACATTATATTTATACTTAAATGATAATAATTACATCAATGGGTGGTTGTGGTTCGACATCTTTCATAAGCTGGTTTTCTGCGAGGATAAAATGTAATTGTGCATTGAATTCAGAAGGTCTTAAAAAAGCAGGTCCGGGATCTAATCCAAGAGGATTTAAGCACAGAATATCACCACCCAATAATAATGATAAGTTTCTATTAAAAGAAAATTCATTTAATCGTGATGACTTAATTTACGAAAAAGTAGATAAAGCATTGTTTATGTATGATGATCCAATAAACATTGTTCCAAGTTTGTTCAATAGAAAAATAGCAACAGGTCACGCAATAGCAGTATCGGGAAATCGACCATCTCACAACAATGATTTTGACAAGTTCCTACAGTTAAATTCAGATTCATTTGAATTAAAAACACAATGGAAAAATTGGTCGGATAAAAATAATAAAACAGATTACAAAAGACTTCTTATTAACTTTAATTATTTTTGGGAAAATCTAGATTTGATATTAGATTTTCTAGGCATATCCAATGATCAAAAAAATAGATTTCCACCTAAACGTGAAAGAAAATCGTCGTTTAACAAACTTACACAGATACAACAAACTAAATTAGTTGATATATACGGAGAAATGTCAGAAAGCATTAAAAATTATCCTGACATCATAATTATTTAAGTGAAGACTGGAATAATTTATAGTTGTGGAGGAAGTTTTAAGTATCTAACGGAGGCAATTACCTCTGCACATAGTGTAAGAAGATGTACACCAAATGTGGGAATTACATTGTTTCACGATTATGATGATAACACATTAAAATCTTATGATACCGACGTGTTTGATAACATAACTCCGATTTCATATCCCGATAATTTACCTACACATCTAAAAACAGGAGGAATGAAAAACTTTCTTGGGAAGTTGTGTTCATTTATTAAAACTCCGTATCAAAAAACATTATTTTTAGATACCGATACACTTGTTATTAAAAATCTTGCAGAGGATTTTAAAATTCTTGAAAATTTTGATATAGCAATTGCTCCTGGACCTATGACACAACCACCTGTAGATAAAACAGATATTATCTGTGAGATTCCAAGATGTTTTCCTGAGTTGAATACTGGTGTGATATTTTATGATAATAGTAGTAAAATGGTGGAGTTTCTTGAAAGTTGGTTGGATGTATTCGTAAATAATAAAAATAACTTATATAGAAAACATGGAAAGGGTGGTGAGCAAGTATCACTTAGATATTTATTGTGGAAAAATAAAAATATTCGTATGCATATTATGTCAAGTCCTGGAATGCCCAATATTTATAACTTTAGGTGGGAAGACTTGGATAAGCAGTTCACCCACAAAAACATAATCAAAATACACCATAATAGACGTGCTCAATATAACAATATACAAAAATGAAAGTGACAGATAAAGAGTTTCCAGAGCATAGATTAAATGAATATATAAAATCAAGTAATGAAGATTTTTTTGTATTACAAATAGGTGCAAATGATGGAAAAATGGCAGACCCCATATACAACAAAGTTAAAAGCTACAAATGGCAAGGTTTGTTTGTGGAACCTGTGACATATCTATTTAATAGATTGAAACAGAACTATCAGGGATGCGATACTTTAAAATTTGAAAACTCAGTTATCGCAAAACACACTGGTGAAATAGACTTCTTTCAGTTTCCTGAGGAATTTGAGGACAACACAGAATTTCCATTTTGGGCAAGTGGAATGGGTTCGGTTCTTGAACCATTTGACTCACCCGGACATAAAAATGTTAAATCAAAAAATTTTGAAATGGTAAAAAAGAAAACATCTTGCTTAACCTTCACAGATTTACTAAACAAGCATAATGTAAAACGTATAGATTTATTGCAAATAGATACGGAAGGATTTGATGGTGAAATTATATGTAGTATTGATTTTAGCAGAATCCGACCAAAATATATAAGATACGAAGAAAAGCATATACAGAGAGTTTTTGATCAGAACATGACAAGTGTGTCTTCGCAGAATGTAACTGATTATTTGAGAAAACATGGATATATAACAGGAGGAGTAACAAACGGATTTGATCGTGTAAGTATTTCTTTTGAGTTATTATAATAAAAGGTTCATTGTTATCTATTTATTATAAGATAACAAATAACTATTGGGAGATGAGATTTGAACATAATAACTATATATGATTATCCAGACGATAATGTATCAATGCAAAAATTACTTGTATGTTGGACACGACATATAAATAAATTTGCAAAGGGTTTTGATGTATATTTGGTACACGGTGATAAAACTGATGCAAATACACTAAAGTCATTATTAAAAGATGAAACTTCTAATATAAATTTAAATTTTATACGAGGAACTAAGTGTCCAACTGAATATGGTGTCCCAAGAATAGATGGAAATTTTCATGTTAACTTTAATTTGTACAATGTAATGGAAGTTGGTAAGATGATCAACGGACCGATTATATATCTCGATTTGGATGCCATTTTACTTTCGGATTTATCAGAATGGTGGAAATATATAAATGAAAAAAGTTTTATGGGAACGATGCATTATCCTATTGGACAAAATTTAAATGGTGGAATATACTCTGTATCAAATCACTCCGAAGTAAACTTCGAAGAATTGGTAGGAAGATTCTTTGAAAATCATAAGAACTATAAAAAAATACAAGAATTGTGCGAGGTTCAATCAAACAACTGGTTAGGAAGAAGAAATTATACTTTAAGAGATTCAGTTTACACAGATACGGGTCATTTAAAAAGTGGAGATCAATCTTTGTTTATAAATTATTTTGTAAAAACACAGGATACACCCTTTTACAAAAAACACGATGTTGCATGGAACTTTTTTGCAAATTACACCAAGTATATTGTTAACAACGATGGATTTATTGAAATATCTACAATCAGAAACAGAATGGGTTTTGATGTAAAAGAAGTTAAAGTTCTTCACGCATACGCATCTGCTAAGAAAGTTTTAATAGAAAGCATAAATAAATCGGAATATTATAAGTGACAAAGTATATAAGTGATTTCAAAAATAAACATCTAGGTGAAGACATCTGGATAATATGTGCTGGATCAAGCATGAATTACATCGATACATCTTTTTTTGATAATAAAATCACACTTGGAGTAAATAAAGTCGGAAAAAAATATCGTTGTAAATACGCAATTTTAAAAGACTTGGTAAAAAACGGAGCAAAGGAAATTGCAGAATGTGAAAGTCCACCATTCAATTCAGATTATGTATTTGCAAGTGAATGGGATAAAGGTGGTCTTGTACCTTATTTAAATACCGACCCAAGTTTGAACAAACTATACGAAAAATATCCTGATAAATTTTATTTTTACAAACATATCAAGAATGGGTTTAAAGATGAAAGTGTATTTGATATGGAAGATCATTTCTTCATAAGCACATCAACCATATCAACAGCTGTTCATGTATCTGCATACATGGGTGCTAAAAATATTATGATTTGTGGACATGATTTGTTGTCTATTGATAACAAGATGTATTTTGATGAATATGAAAAACCACCATCAGTTGGAATGCAAGATTTCTTTATTAATCGCAACATACACTCAGACACGAAACTTGTACGTGAAAAGGTTAAAGAGATATATGGATGCAATGTTCATACATTAAATCCATTTATAGGATATGACATGGAAGGATTGCCATTCAATAGATACGATGGCAACGAGAAGCAATGAAAAAAACTAAAATCATAGCAGAAATTGGAATTAATCACAACGGTGATATAAACATTGCAAAAAAATTAATTGATGTAGCTTCCGTTGCAGGATGTGACTATGTAAAATTTCAGAAAAGAACACCTGAGTTGTGTGTACCAGACGAGCAGAAAAACAAAATGCGTGAAACTCCTTGGGGTAAAATTACTTATCTTGAATACAAAGAAAAAACTGAGTTTGGTAAAACAGAATATGATGAAATAGCAAAATATTGTGAAGAGAAAAATATAAAATGGTTTGCAAGCGTGTGGGATACCGAATCAGTAAATTTTATGAAGAACTATGTTGACATTGCGAAAGTTCCATCTGCACTAATTACTAATGAAGAACTGCTTAGATCAACAAGAAACTCGGTTGGTTATTTTATGTTTTCAACAGGCATGAGTACAGAAGAAGAAATTGACAAAGCAATGGAAATAGGAAATCCTGATTTGATTTTTCATACCAACGCAACTTATCCATGTCCTGTTGATGAACTGAATATGAATTATATTGATTGGTTAAAACAAAAACATCCAACCAAAGAAATCGGATATAGTGGACATGAATTTGGATTAGTTCCTACGTTCGTAGCAGTTTCTATGGGAGTAACATGGGTGGAACGACACATCACTTTAGATAGAACCATGTGGGGTTCTGACCACATGGCATCAATTGAACCAGGGGGTGTTATCAAAATGACAAAAGCAATACGTGACATTGAAAAAACATTCGGAGAAAGTGGACCAAGAAAAGTTTTAGGTGGAGAGTTGTCTAAGAGAAAAAGTTTAAGAGGATGAGGTGTGAATAATAAAAACAATAAAGTAATTGACTATTGTGGATTTAAGTTTTTGACAGACAATTCCATGGCTTCTCGTATGATTAATAATTGGTATGAAAAGCAAGAAATATCATTGATAGAAAAAATTCCCAATCTTGAAAACTTGGTAATATTGGAACTCGGTGGTTGTTTGGGAGTTGTTTCGGTTATATCTAATTCAAAGTTGAATAATAAAGAAAATCATGTGGTTGTTGAAGCAAATCCAAACTTAATGAGTTATTTGAACTATAATAAAAAGATTAATGATTGCCACTTCAAAATAGAAAATACTATGATTTCTACAACTGGTGATGGTGTTTTTTATTCATTTGATAAAATTGTAGCAGGAAGTGCTCACCGAACTGACAATAAAGAAAGAAACAAAACCAAACATATCGTGGATGTTATTTCATACGATGATTTTGAAAAAAAGCATAAATTAAAATTTGATGTGTTGATAATAGATATAGAAGGTGGGGAGCTTGAATTTTTGCAAGAAATTAAAACTAATTCATATATAAAATATATAATGATAGAATTACATGAAAGTCAAATGTTCCGTGGATTTGATGCTGAATGCATTGATACATTAAATCGGATGGGAATGAACATGATTTCAAAAAACGGACAAAGTTATTTATTTGGTCGTTAATATGAAAGTTGTTTCATTGATTCTTGCTCGGTGTGGTAGCAAAGGTATTCCAAATAAAAACATAATTCATGTAAATGGAAATCCATTATTGTATTATACGACAAATGCTTCGTTGAATTCTGATGTAAACGAAACATGGGTAAGTACAGATTGTGAGGACATAAAGAACGTTGCGTTGAATTTGGGATGTAAGGTAATCGATAGACCCACACAAATTTCAGGAGATAATAGTAAAAGTGACGAAGCACTTGTTCATTTCGCAGAAAACATAGATTTTGATATATTGGTATTCATTCAACCAACATCTCCTTTACTGAAATCATCTGACATAAACAAGGCATTGCAAAAGATGAAAACCTACGACTCTGTGTTTAGTGTAACGAAGGAGCATTGGATTCCAAGGTGGAGTGAAACTGGTGAACCAATTGATTGGGATATAAACGATAGACCCATGCGACAAGATGTAAAAGAAACTTATATTGAGAACGGTGCGTTTTACGTTACAACAAAAAAGCAATTGTTGAACTCACAATTAAGATACGGAGGAAATATAGGAATGATTGAAATACCTTTACATCGCAGTTTTCAAATTGACACCATAGATGATTTAAAATTGATTGGAAAATTATTGAAATGATAATTTATGTGGATATTGATGATACCATATGCAAATCGTCTTCGGATCAAAATTATGCTAATGCAAAACCGATACCGAACCGAATAGCAAAAATAAATAAATTATACGATGAAGGAAATACAATAATTTATTGGACCGCAAGAGGTACTGGAACGGGTATAAATTGGAAAGATGTAACTGAAAAACAATTCAAAAAATGGAATGTTAAATACCACGAATTAAAATTTCAAAAACCAATTTATGATATATTCATTGATGACAAAAACATCAACAGTGAAACATACTTTGAGTAATCACTTTCGTTCAAACAATTTCTCGTTGTCTAAACTTAAAACACCATCGTTTATTAAATCAAGATTGTGAAGTTTTTCTTTCACCTTTTCACAAACTTCTTCTTCAACGGTTTTGGCAACAAATACAATTCTTTGAAGTGCTTTTGTTTTTGATCCATCACGATGAACCCTTCCCAGACATTGCTTTAAAATGATTGCACTATAACTCGGAGAAATAACTGCCATTCTTGGATATTTTCCATTGAGATCATGTAAACTGATACCAGCACCACCTGCCTGGGCATTAACAAGTATAACTCGTTTTTTGTCGTTTTGAAACGCATCAATATTTGCCTGACGTTCTTTGGGTTTGTTTCGTCCATCGATGATGCACTTTGTTTTTAATCGTTCTGCAAGTGCATCTATGCTATCTTTGAAGTTCATGAATAACACAACACTCATTCCATTTTCAATTGCATCTTCTGCGAGTTCTACGAACAACGGAACTTTAATGAGTTCACATTTTTGTCTTGCTCTTAATTGAACTACGAGTTGATTTGCTTGTTTTTCTTTTGCAGTTTTGGCAATTTTATTAAGTTTTCCAAGTTCTGCTTTCATTTCAAAAAATACCTGAGTAATCTGCTGAGTATCAGTTTTGTCCATGTCATATGCGATACTATGAACATCGCATTCAGGAAATCCTGGTATTTCATCTCTACGAAGACGAATGCCACGATCAAGAAATACATCTTTATGCAAACTTTTAAGTACATCTTTGTCTCCATTAAAAGTATAACCAAATCTACCTTGATAGCATCCATTTCTACGCACCCAACTCCAAAAACTTGTGTTGTTGTGTAAACCAAGAATATATCCCATTGCTCGCATATCCATAGGATTGATTGCAGATGTAGCACTTGCCATTAAAATTTTATACTTTTGGTCTTTGGCAAATATTCCGAGTTTGCTATTCAATGAAGTTTTTCCTTTGAGTTTGTGACTTTCATCAAAAATAATTAAAGTGTCTTTTGGAACGCAATATTCAAATATCTTTTTGCGTCTTCCACCTTTTTTTCCGTTTGAAAGCATTTTCCATGTTCCGATTGCTTTGCGATTACCTGTACGAAGACTTTCATAATTAACTACAAATTCAGGTACCATATTAAAATGATTTTCTGCAACTCGTTTCCAACTTTCTTGAACTGCTTTTGGACAAACGATACCAATTTTCATTCCAAGTTCACGTGCAGTTCCAATTGCAGAATACGTTTTACCTACACCTGTATCACTTCCATCCATAGCAGAACCGTGTGCTTCAATACTAGCTGCCAATTTAGCAACTGCGTCAACTTGCCAAGGATGTAATCCATTTTTCTTTTTCACTTTACGATCAGGTAAATCACTTTCAAGTACAACCTCTGCTTCAGGTACTTCACCAATTAAATCTACACGACTTGTTGCCCAATGACTAATAAACCATTCTTTTGTGTCTTTGTTTTTTGATACAGAATATCCCTGTTTTTTCATGTAATCAGAGTTACTTTTCCAAAATGCCCAAAATCCTGATGCGAAATCTGCATCAAGTAAACATTGTTTTTTCCAACGATTTCCATACTTCGTTAGAACTTTTTTGGGTTTTGACCATGTAAGTTTATCTGCTAAGTCCATTTTATATGCAATTTTATATGTATAGTTATCTAATATACAACATTATGTGGGATCAAGTCAAACCAATTACACTAGAATTTAAACAATTAAATGAGGATAAAACTTATTTTTGGTTGGAATTTTATTCGTATGATTATGAACTGGTTAAAATAAATGAAGCATATCATTATGATGAAAACAATAAAATAATAGGAAAGTATTGTAGAATAACATCAAATGATAAAAAGTTCAATCCCCATTATTTTGTAAGCAAGTTTACAATGAATACAAGTCAAAGATTAGTAGAGTATTACGAAAATCCTAATTTATTTATTGAATATATGCTTTAATCATCCTTGACATATTGTTGGATATTAAGTAACATTGAGAAATGAATAATAAGTTACTTAGATACTCAGATATAGTTCTAGTTCCAAAGTTAAGTGAAGTAACATCACGATCCGAGGTAAACATAGAATGTACACTTGGAAATAAAAATTTTGGTCTTCCGGTGATTCCTGCTAATATGAAAACGGTTATTGATATAAACATGGCAAGATCGTTGTCGGATAGTCATTTTTTTTATGTTATGCATCGGTTTGGTATTAGTAATTATGATTTTGTTAAAACTGCGAACAAAGAAAATTGGAGAACAATTTCAATTAGTGTTGGTGTAAAATCAACTGATTTAGATGTATTACGAAAAATACACAATGATAATCTAAGAATTGATTATATAACAATTGACATCGCACATGGACATAGTGTGCTTATGAAAAACACAATTTCTGAAATTAAAAGTATATTTGGAAACGATGTGTTTGTTATTGCAGGTAATGTAGCAACACCAAACGCTGTGCATGATATTACGACATGGGGTGCAGATGCTATCAAAGTTGGAATTGGACAAGGAAGTCCGTGTACTACTAAAGATAAAACTGGATTCACCATGCCTATGTTTAGTTGTATGCTTGAGTGTGCAAAAAATGCGAATATTCCTGTGATTGCAGATGGAGGAGTTAAATGCAACGGAGATGTTGCAAAGGCACTCGTTGCAGGAGCAGATATGGTCATGGTTGGAGGTATGTTTGCTGAATGTGTTGATTCTCCTGCCGAAAATATTACTAAAACCTTGCAAACTGGTTTTTTTACAAGTGAAGCATTTCGCCCATCTAACTATAAACCTGAATATAAAGATGTATGTTACAAACGATATTATGGAAGTGCAAGTCAATACAATAAAGGTCACTCAAAAAATATAGAAGGAGTGTTGAGGGAAGTGCCGTGTAACGAACTAACATACCTTGAAAAGTTAAATGAAATGTCAATGGACTTGCAAAGTAGTATCAGTTATGCAGGTGGAAACAATTTAAATTGTTTGCCATCTGTTGAATATTTATTGGTATGACTTCTCAACAAAGAAAAAATTTAGATGAAAATCTCAAAAACTTTAAATCATTTATGGAATTTCATCGTTATGCGTATAAGCATGATATTTATTTTAACAATGAAGAATGGGAAGAGTATAAACATAAGTTAAAAAAAATAATAGAAAATAAAACAAACAACTTTAATTTTGATAATTTAATATTACCTGATACCTTTTCAAATTAGAGTTGACAAAAAAAATAAAGTATTTAATATATAGTGTTATATTTATATTAACAAACCCTCAATAACGGAGAAAAATAAAATGGCAGAACAAGCAGAACAAAATGATTTCACAATCACAGTAAACGATAAAGATTTTAAGTTTAACGACTTAAACGATGAAAATAAGCAACTCGTTGCTCATATTCGTGACTTGGAGTCACAATTGGGACAAGTCGGATTCAGACACGAGCAACTTAACGCATCTAAAACATTCTTTACAGATAAATTAGTTTCAGCATTGTCTGAGTCTAAAGAGGAATCTAAGGACGAAGCAGAGTCTGCATCTTAATAATCTGATAATAATATAATATAATTCATATAAAAGTTCCGTATTTATTATAGTTATAATAACTATGGAAACAATATTATGGATTATAATCGGAATGTTTGTTGGGTGGAATTTCCCACAACCATTATATGCAAAGTGGATTCAAGCAAAAATTTTAAACTTTTTTGCTAAAGCAAAAGACTTGGCAAATAATAATAAAAAAGACTAATTTATTAGTCTTTTTTTATTGGGAGATATAGTATCATGGAAATTTTTATGTACATCTGCGTTGGTGCGTTTGCAGAACACTTTACAGGTATATTCGGTAAATTACTGGAATTTTTTTTAAATTATATTGAAAGGTTTAAATAAAAGGCTTTACATTTCCAGAACAATATACTATATTTATACTCTTACTTGTTCATTGATAGTCAAATTTCTGTTGGGGGTATTCTGGATTCGATTTGTATTTAGATATCCAAACTGCACGTGAAGGATAATACACGGCCTTCTCAAAATGTATTAAATTGTTTAAATGGCGAAGATACATTCGTTGCAGACCTTATCGCAGACGCTAAAGCAGAATTTTCTGTTTTGGAAGAAGCGGAAGCTGTGTTGGTGGCATAAATAAGCCCACCCCGTCACCCAAATGATCACACGACTAGTTTGGTGTTGGCGTCAACAATCGTGGAACCAGAGATTGTTTTTTCGTTGGAAACTCTGTATAACAATAAAACGAATAGAAAAGGTAGATTTGTTTGTTGGGTAACTTTTTGAAATTCACAACAAAATAAACGTGTAGACGTTTGGAAAGAAGAATAGAAAGACGCGGGTTCAAATCCCGCTACCTCCAGAAGTCTTTTAATTTAATATTGGAAGATTACTGAAGGTAGTTGAAAAACTACTTCCAACAGAGATTTGAATTTCATTCTAAACAACAAGTATAATTACAAAAAAACTATCTCCGTTTGAATACTTATATTCAGTATGAGTAACAATAATTTACCAAGGATTGCATTTGTAGGGCAATATTGCCAAGTTTTTAATAAAATTAAAAGTCCATATAAATCTCAGACAGAATATTGCGATTGGAGTAATTCAAACTTCTTTAATGCAGGTGGAAACAATCGTGGAAACTTAGTTTGGATGGAAAGTGTTTACAGAATTTTTAAATTTGATACATACAACTCACAAACTTTTGATTTTACCCAAATAGTAGAACAACAAAAATATATAGACGATAACTTTGATTTTGTTATTATAAATATGGCCTGTTGGATACACGACAGAGATATACTACACGAATCTGAAATAGTTAAACTAAAATTAAAAAAATGTAAAATAGTTTGTTTGGGCAATGGTTGTGAAAGAAGTGGTTATATTAAAACCAATCCGAATTTAGACAAACAATTCTTTAGCAAATCTGTGATTGAAATGCTAAAGTGGGTATCCGATAACGCAAGTATTTTTTCTGTACGAGGTGAAGAAACTCAAAAAACACTAAAAGAAATTTTCAATATTGATGCAAATCCACTTGGATGTCCATCTGCATATTCGTTTCCAAACTCGGTAAATAACATTTCGTTACCGAAATTTTCTGATGCAAGACTTGCAACTGCGGATATCATCGCAAGATATGATTCAACAAGTACACAAATGATGGATACATATAAGTTTTCTGAATTTAAATATGTAAGTTACTTTTGTCAGGCAGATTATCAACCAGGAAGAGGATTTAATATAGAATTTCCCACGGATATATCAACCGAGCAAATGTTAAACGTAAAAATAAACGAATGTGATGGTTCTGTTGAAAATTATCCATGTGATATAAAAGGAATAAACAAAATATATGCTCCAAGTGATGTTGATAACTGGAGAGGAGTATTATCCACATTTGATTATTACATTGGAACACGACTTCATTGTGCAATGCTTTCTTTACAAGCAGGTGTATTTCCATTTATTTTTTATAGTGATGAACGTCCACTTGAAGTTGCAAATCTCATCGGAATGCCAAATGTAAATAGTGACACACATACTTCGTTTGAATTAAACGATGTGTTTTCTCAAGCAAGTTTGCAAAATTTCAAGAAAACATATCAAAAAAGATATGAAATATTTCACAAAACAATGTCTGATGTGGGGTTGGTTTTATAACTGCACAATTTTAAATTAGCTAGTACTGATATTTAATTTATATGAACATCGGTGTACCAAAAGAAATTAAAAAACACGAATATCGTGTAGGATTAACACCAAGTGCAGTAAGCAAATATGTCGCAGAAGGGCATGAACTTTTTGTGGAAACAAACGCAGGAATCGGAACAGGTTTCACAGACAAGGACTATGTTCGTGCCGGTGCTATTATTTGTAATGTTGATGATACTTTTGCTAACGCAGATATGATTATCAAAGTAAAAGAACCACAAATTTCAGAATTATCAAAGTTTCGCCGAGACCAAACACTTTTTACTTATCTGCATTTGGCTGCTGACAAAAAATTAACCGAAGAACTGATAAACATTGGATTAACTTCAATCGCATATGAAACAATTCAGTTGCCGAATCGTAGTCATCCGTGTCTTACTCCAATGAGTGAGATTGCTGGTCGTTTAAGTGTCCAAGAAGGTGCTAAATACTTGGAAACTCCGTTCGGAGGAGCAGGTATCCTTCTTGGTGGAATACCAGGTGTTAAACGAGGCAAGGTGGTTATTTTAGGAGGTGGTGTAGTAGGATTCAATGCAGCTAAAATAGCACAGGGAATCGGAGCATACACAACCATTCTTGATATATCCCAAGAACGACTTTCTTATATAGATGACGTATTCGGTTCATCTGTTCAAACTTTATTCAGCAACGATGCAAATATTGAATCGGAAATAGCAGACGCAGATGTTGTAATCGGAAGTGTTTATGTTCACGGAGCATCTGCACCAAAATTAATTAGTAGAAATCATTTAAAAAGTATGAAGAAAGGTGCAGTCTTGGTCGACGTTGCAATTGATCAAGGTGGATGTTTTGAAACAAGTAAAGCAACAACACACGATAAACCCATTTATGATGTTGATGGAATTGTTCATTATTGCGTAGCAAATATGCCAGGTGTAGTTCCACAAACAAGTACCGTTGCTTTAAACAATCAAACACTTCATTATGGTCTTGAAATCGCAAGTGGGATTTCTCCAGACAAATACAACGATGCTTTAAAATTGGGTGTTAATACACACGATGGAAAGTTGATTTGTGAAGCAGTTGCGAATACGCATAATTTACAATACTCGTCACTTTAAATTATTATAAAAACTCATCTTCTTTCTATTTATATAAGGAGATGATGAATAAACTTTACAGAAGAATTGTCGGATATATTATGCAGACAAAGATATATCGGTATTTACTTAAACACGTAATTCCGTATATTCGTTTTACAACTTATTATACAAGTCTACGTGGGAAAAAATATCATACTTTGTATAATCAGTTGTTACCAGGAGACGTAATTCTTACAATTGACAAAAAGAAACTTACTACATTGCTTATACCAGGAGAGTTTTCTCATGCGGCTATGTGTGTTAGTTTAGATGCAGAATGGGAAGTAAGTGAAATGACTCATTCGGATTATACCAAGAGTTGCTTTTTTGATATATGCAAAGAATCGGATCGTGTTGTGATAATGCGTTGCAAGAAAATAACAGACGAACAACTTGCAAACGCAATTGCAAAGTGCAAGTCATTACAGAATGCAACTTACGATGCTGAATTTTCACTTGGAATAAAAGAATTGTATTGTAGTGAGTTGATTTATGTATCGTATGAAAATAATTTAATAGAAGCAAATTTAGAGGACTTTGTTGGTTTGGGAAGAGACTATATTAGTCCTGTTGGATTATATCATGCTAAAAATTTAAAGGTTGTTGTTGATAGTGATTTATTGTAAAGGAGAGATGGTGATGGAATATGAAGTAATTGATACATTTGGTGATCATGTTGTTGGTGTGTATAAAACAAAAGAAGAAGCAATGTATGCTATTCGTTTATATTGTGTACAAAAAATAATGAGTAAGGTAAGTTTGCCGAGTCAAGATTTCGTAACATTAAGTGAAAACGGAAATGAAATAATATACGAAAATCCAATTGGTTATTTTCCAAACAAACCTAAATTTATATTAAATAAAATTTAATCACATGGAAGATTATTTTAAAAAATTTTTTGAATTCGACAGAAAACTTCGCAACGAAGAAAATAAAGATGTTCAAAATACTGACCGACTTCGTGAATACAGACAACAGAAAAATAAGTATTCACGTCTAGCATTTGATCAGGTAAAAAATAACAAACGATTTAAAGAACGAAAGGTAACACCATTTACGGATGCGTTTAAAATTAAAAATAAGCACGAAAACATAAAACTAATTATTCAGTATTATGATGAAAAAAATCAAAACCGACGAAATGAACTAATTCGCAGTATCAAGAATAATATATTAAATAAAATTATAAATAAAATATTCTTATATGTTGAATATTCAAAGTCTACACGAAGTATTGAAGATATGATTTCTGACTTTGGTGATATTGATCAAAATAAAATTAAGATTATACCAACTACCCGAAGATTAACTTACCTTGAGGCGATTGTAAAAGCAAAGCAGGATAAAGATGACAATTGCATTTATGTTTTGTGTAATAATGATTGTTATTTCGATGCAACTCTTGGTTTGTTAAAAAAAGTAGATTTCAAAGATGGAAATCTAATAGGTTGTATGACAAGAAAAGACTTAACACGTGATGGTCATGTGGTTGATGCAATTGAACCAGGAGTTTCATCTGATGGATATATTCTTGAACGGGAACTTGCTATAAAACGAAGTGATTGTAAATTGCTTGATATTAGTAGTCAGGATGCATGGGCATTTACGAATAAAATAAAAGTTAATTTCGATGCAAATATAGAAATCGGAACATTCAATTGCGAATATATGTTCACCTCACAGGCTTATTTATCAGGAAAAATACTCAGAAGTATTGGAGAGTATGTAAAATGTATTCATATTCACAATACAAATCTTCGTAAAGAATATGCACTCAAAAACGAAAAAACTTTAAAAACTATAAATAATATGTATCCTTCTAATGAAAATCCACGTACATTGTATAATTATATAAATGGATGTTGGAGATTACGAACAAATGAAAATTATATTGATAAAGACCAGCAATTGCATGAATATACTGAGTTTTTTGTAGATGACTTTAGGAAATTAATATGATAGTTTCACATAATCAAAAGTTTGTATTTGTAAAAACTCCAAAAACAGCAGGAACTACACTAGTATCAATTTTACGTAGATTCACGGATGTGTCATTACGAAATTATGATATGGGTGACCATGAAAGATACTACGAAATCATAGACAAAAATTCAAAGTTTACAAATTACTTTAGTTTTTCATTTGTGAGAAATCCGTGGGATTTGAGATTATCAAGATACTTTTATTTAAAAAACATTGAAGTTCCGAGAAAAAAACAAAAGGGTGAGGTTTATGATGAAACAATTTTGCAAACAAGTAATTTCAAAGAATGGTGCAAAGTAGGTTCTTGGTTTCCATCTGAAGTTGGTGGTCAGTATGAATTTATGTGTAATCGTGATGGAAAATTTGCAGTTAACTTTGTGGGAAAGTATGAAAACTTAGAATCTGACTTTAATCATGTATGTGATGAACTTAATTTACCAAGAAGAAACTTGCCAAAAGAAAACTCAACAAAACACAAACACTACACCGAATACTACAATGAAGAAACGAAGCAAATCGTTGCGGAAAAATACGCAAAAGACATTGAATATTTCGGATACAAATTCGGAGAATAAGTTTTTCTTTGACAAATCAATGTTGGTTGGGTATTATTATATTCAAAATGCCAACAAAGAAAAAAACCAAACCAAAGAAAAAACCTTCAAACAATCTAGGTCCTAAAAAAAAGACTTTGTTTGATCACATTAATCACATTCGTGAGAAGAAGAATGAAAAGTATTTTGACACACTCACCAATGAAGATAAAAAGACATTTGTAAATTACATGGTAAATCGTTTTTTGTCAATGGATATGAATCTCATTGAAGTAATTGACGAACTACAAAAACACGCAGTTGGATTGAAACCCAAGGATTATTATCGTGTTCTTCGTGAAGTTGTTCCGGATGGTCGTGCGTTTCACAAGTATATAAAATCTGCGAAAGAAGAAAAAAATAATTCTGAATTGGTTTCGTTGGTTTCAGAGCATTTTGAAGTTAGTAAATTAAATGCCGATGAGTATATTGATTTGTTCAAGTCAACTGAAGACGGAACAAATGAACTTGAAGAGTTGCTCGTCAAGTATGGCAAAGAACCCAAGGAAATTAAAAAGTTATGTTCGTAGTAGGAGTAAGTGGAGTTGCCCGTAGTGGCAAGAATTTGTTTTGTGATTTGATCATTGAAGAATTAGCAAAACAAGGTTATAGTGCAAAGCAGTTTGCGTTGGCAAATGCGTTAAAAAGAGATTGTGAAAACTTTCTAAAAAACCAATGTGATTTGGATGTTTATACAGATAACACACAACAAAAAACATTGTTTCGTGAGTTTCTTGTGTGGTACGGAGATTTGCGAAGAAAGCAAACCAACGGCCGTCATTGGATCGAAACAATGAACGATACAATATCACGATACACAGGAGACATTGCACTTGTAAGTGATGTGCGATATGCTCATTATGCTAATGACGAACTTACTTGGGTTACACACGAACACGAAGGACTGCTTGTACATCTTCGTAGATATGAACGGTCGTCAACTGCGGTTATTGATTCTGATGGTAATGTACAAATGAATTTCGTTCAACCACCCAACGAACACGAACGCATCAATGATCCTAAATTAAGAGAAGGAGCTCACTTTCAACTTAATTGGCCAACCGTAGAAGACCCACGAAAAAGTTTGGAAATTATGAATATGGTTAATGAAGTAACAACAGAAATAATAGAATTGGTAAACAAATAATGGGAACAACTAAAAGCAAACGAAGAGTTAAAATTGTAGAAAGCATTGCATCTGCAATTTCAAGTAAAAAGATTTTTGATACAATTGATTATCGCAATCGCAACGAAGATTACATCAAGCAATATATGCACCAACCACTTATTAGTGAACTGGAATTATTGTATGAAAATCTAGAACTCAGCAAATCAATGGACAAAGACCTTGTTAAACAAAAAGCAAAAAACTGCTTGCTATGGGAAGGTGATGTTAATACCACTGTAAACAATTTTACATTCTTTGGAACTCAGCATCGTCCTGACTTTGTTGTTAAGATTGATAAGTTGAGTGTAGCAGTTGAAGTCAAAAAGGGTGAAACTGGAAGTTCATTGCGTGAAGGCATCGGACAAAGTTTAGTTTATTCAAGTGCATTTGATTTTGTGGTTTATTTGTATGTGGATATTTCCAAAGATAAAAAGATTCGTGATAGTATGAATGGTGTAAAAGAGCAAGAACTTATCAATGATCTTTGGGATAGTCACAACGCACTATTTCAGGTGGTGTAGTGAATTTACTTGCAGAAACTAGGTGTACTGTAATCGGTCATATGCAGTATGCAAACGGCCGTGATATTCGTGAAAATATTAATCAGCAACTTGAAAAAATGAACATCAAGTTGTTTGATCATTACAAGCAACCATTTTTGATGGACGTTAATGAAGATGAAGAAACACATGATGAATTAAGATTGGCATTAAAAAACGGAGAGTATGATAAAGTAGAAGCATACAAAGAAATTCGTAGTTACGATCTCAGTTTAATTGATAGAAGTGATTTTGTGATATTCGTTTATGATCCTGAAGTAGTAACCTGTGGCAGTTGGGAAGAATTTTTTACTGCAAATCGTATGAAGAAACCAATTTTCTTTGTGAATGTCCGAGGAAAGAATAAAACACCAATGTGGGTGTTTTGGACAATGCCACACAAATACATTTACAATTCAACTGAAGAAGTTATAGAAAAATTACAAAGCATTGATCAAGGTAAAATTCCTATTGATAGTGAACGATGGAAACTGCTTAATAAAAACTTTCGTTAAAAAACAGTTGACAAACTATAATAAATGTTATAATATAATATTTATATAAAGATGAAGAAAAGTAAAAATAACTTATATCGTACCAAAACTTATTTGGTTGGTCATATGCAATACAAAAGTGGTCGTGATTGGAGAGGATATGCTACGGAAGAATTATCTCCACTCGGAATCACAGTTTTCGATCCATACCACAAACCATTCGTAGAGGATGTAGATGAAGATGAACCAGCAAGAGTTGAAATGCTTCAAATGATGGAAGATGGAAAATATGATGAACTTACTCGTAGAATGAAGAAAGTTCGTAATTATGATCTGAACCTCGTTGATAGAAGTGATTTCATTATTGCGAATCTTCAACCTGAAATTGCAAGTTGGGGTTCTGCTGAAGAAATCGTAACTGCGGTTCGTGAGCAAAAACCTGTGTTCGTTGCAATTGAAGGTGGCAAAGTCAAAACTCCATTGTGGATGCTTGCGATGTTTCCACACAAATACATTTACAATAGTATTGAAGAAGTTGTGGACATTATCAAGGATATTGATTCAGGTAAAAAACGTTTAGATAGTGGTAGATGGAAACTGTTGAAAAAAGAGTACCGATAAAGCAATTTTGCTTTGTTTGTACAGGTAATTTGTACAGAAGCAAGTATGCAGAGGCGTGCTTCAATTATCTATGTATTCAAAACAATGTAACAAATCTCAGAGCATTTAGTAGGGGTCTTCGTGTACAACCAACTGAACATTATGAACACGGAGAATCATTCACGGTTCCAATCAGATTGGCTATTCCAACTTATGAACGCATGGTGAAACGTAAAATACCATTTTGTTTGATAGGAGCAACGAATCAAATGCTTGATAACTACGATTGTGCGAGTAGTGATAAAATTATTTTAATGAATAAGAATGAACACATTCCTTGGTTTGAGGAAGGGCATTCTGAATATACAAACAAAGTTGAATGGTTGGAAATTGGTGATAAAAATTATCTTCCCGAAAACGGATACGATGGTCCTGCGTGGGAAATAAATGATGCTTTGAGTGCGATTGAATTGTTCGTGGAAAACTTTTTTAAAGAACAACTATAAAAATCCATGATTTATCTTTGAAATTCATATTTATGTATGAAAGGAAGAATGAATGGACTATAAAAAAATACCAGTTGGAAAAAATGCCCCTTACACGGTAAATTGTGTAATTGAAATTCCACGGGACACAAATCAGAAGTACGAATTTGACGAAGAAATACAGGCCTTTCGTTTAGATAGAATATTAAAGTCTGCTATGCGATATCCTGCCAATTATGGTTTTATTCCATCAACACTTGGGGAAGATGGTGATCCGGTTGATGTGCTTACATATAATTGGACTCCAATGGCAATGGGGTGTGTAGTTCGTTGTCATGTTGTGGGTGTACTTGAAATGGAAGATGACGGAGAAATGGATTGGAAAGTAATAGGTCGTCCGGTAACTTCGTACAAAAAAAATATAATGGATATCCACAACATAAACGAATCATTTCTTGATATGGCAAAAAACTTTTTTCAGCATTATAAGGATCTTGAAGGTAAAGATGTTAAAATCGGAAACTGGTTACCAAAAGATCGTGCTGTGCAGGTAATAGCAGAAAGTATCAAAAGATATAGTGACAATAAAAACATTTAATATATATTTATTGTTATGAATTCATCTTCATCAACAGGAAAAAGACGAGGAAGCAGTGGTTTCATCAGGCCTGAATTTTACACCCAAGCAAAAAAATACAAATCCGATATCTGTAAGAAAACAACTGGATACGAACTTGCTGAGTATGCTGATAATATAGAGAAACTACTTGTTTCCGGAGATTACAGATTATTCTATAAGCATTTTTATTATGTGGATTCGGAAAATAATTTGAAATCAAAAAATGAGATTGACTTATCAGTTAGTTAGTAGTAGGATATAGGATGATGCAAGTAGAAGACGATACAAGAAAAAAAAATCCCAACCCAGCGTTTAGTGGTGTTCTTATAAGATGTAAAAATAAAGTATTATTATGCAAAAGAAGAGAAGATATACCAAATACTGCATTGCCTGAGTATTGGAGTGTTCCTGCCGGGTATGTTGAGGATGACGAAGATATTAAAACAGCTGCAATACGAGAAACATACGAAGAAACACAAATACAACTTGATGAAAAAAATGTTAAATTCTTATCTGCATTTCCTGCTCATGGATCAAACGGAATTTTCTATGATTATGTGTGTGAAGTCGAAGACGAAATTGAACCGATTATAGACGAAGAACATTCGGATTGGGGTTATTTTTCTGTGGATGAAATCCCGACTCCGATTACAGATGAATTAAAACGTGATATAATATTCGCATTAAATCAGTAATATGATTTTCCTAAAAAGAATTTTAAATGAAATTTCTTCAAACGCATCATACGAAATTTTATCGGGTGTGTTTTCTGACACACCGGAGTATGTGTTTGATGATTTTGTAATGTCTAAAAACGGGTTTTTTCAAAAAGAACTTGAAAAGATATTAAGAAAAAATCCTAACGCAGATGAAGATGATGTTGCATATGAGTTTAGTGACTGGATTAGATTATCATGGAAAGAACAAGTGTTAAACTTAAATGCATCTGATTTTACAAAAGAAAATCAAAAAACAATGATGCAACGTAAATTCGGAAACGCAAATCCTAATGATGTTCCGAATGATGAAGAAAGAACAGAATATCAACGAAAACTTGCCAAGAAACTAAAACCAGGAACCAATGAATCAGTAATTGTATTGAAACTTGGAAATAAATTTCGTTTGTTGGAAGGTTGGCATCGCACAATGGCAATTTTAAGTTTAGGAAACAACGGAGACAATGATCCTGTCAAATGGAATAAAATAAAAATAAAAGCATGGGTTGCATCAGGATCATCTGTAAAAAGTGTGTGGTAATGTACAATGAAACTCAATGGAAAGTTTTATTTAAAAGAACAAATTGTTCTAAATGAACTTGAAGATATAGTTATTATACTTGAACAAGAGGAATGGTATAAAATATCTACTGAATTTGGAAACCATGTTAATTCGGAACACGCAAATAAAGTCGCAAAGCAATTATCAGATTTTCAAGATATGTTTAGAGTCTATTTTAAAAATGAAAGTTATAGAAAACTAGATGAAATGCTTATTCTTGCTGAAGAAAATATGTACGATCCAATCAAAGAAAAAGTAAACTTATACTCACAGGGTGCATACGGAGTAATTATTTCAGCAGATTCTTCTTCTATTGAAAAATTCTTATTTAATAAGTGTATAGAATATTTTATTAAAAATTTAACCAATCATTATGGAAATTAAAAACGGAACTTTTTTATCATCATTGATCGTAATCTTATTGGAAGAATCGGATGATCAATATAAACAGATCAAACCAACATTTGACAAACACGGATGGGCATTTAAGCATGATAAAAATATTTTCTTTGATGTACCCACATTAAGAAAAAAGAAGTTGAGTGATAAACATAATTTGTTATTTATTGAAGCACATGAAACATCGCATTATATACTTGATCATAAAAAAACTTCTATTCAAAACGAAGCAGAAGCAGATTATGGTGGAATTTCATTGTGCAAATCACACAACCTAAATGAGTCATATAAAATTGGATTGGATGTTTTTGAAAGAAGAAATAATATTTCGTTTAAAGACTTTCATAAAACAAATGGAGAACGTTTGCATAAATATTTAAAAGTTCATATGTGATTATTTTTGTCACAAAAAACTATTTATATGTATGGATAAAAATGACGAACTTAAACCTGATGATCTCGGTACAGTTGCCAAAAATTTCATAAATGCAATGAAGTCATGGCAATCTGCTGGAAGGCCTATTGTTGGTAAAACTGCTTGGAACAAAAGACTTTCTATATGTCGTAGTTGTGAATGGTGGAGTGAAATAGCAAATACACAAATTGCACGATGTAAAAAATGTGGTTGTAGTAGTGCAAAACTATTACTTGCTACAAGTAAATGTCCACTGAACCCACCCAAGTGGGATACTGAACTTAATAAATAATTAAGTTGCGTTTTTTTGAAAAAGTGCCATAATAAAAACATAATAATGAGCATAGTCATTAATACATGGAATGAAACAATCAAAAATTTACAGAAAATGCATAAAAGCAAACTTGTGGATCAAAAAACTTGGTCATCTCGGAAAAAAATTTGCTCTGAGTGTATGTTTTATGATCAATACGATTCAAACCACGAGGCATTTCGTTGCAAAAAATGTGGTTGCATTGGAATCAAATTTATGATACAGTCAAATAAATGTCCTTTAAAAACACCAAAATGGAATTAGTTATATTATGATGGGAGACCTAACACCAAGAGCACAACAAGCACTCGCACTTTCAAAACGAGTCGCAATTGAATTAAAAGCAAATTCAGTCGGATCGGAGCATCTGCTGATTGGAATTATACAACTTGGTCAAGGAGTTGCAGTTAACGCACTACTTAGACTTGGAGTAGATTTAGTGACAATTAGATCAGAAGTAGAAGATGAATCAAAGAAAAATAATTCAGATGCTACTGCAAAAGACGAAAACGAAATTTCTCATACACCACGTTTGAAAAAAATTATTGCTCTTGCTGGAAAAGAAGCAAAAGAAATGAGTCATAGTTATGTGGGTACTGAGCATTTATTACTTGGTATTTTAAGAGATGATGGTGGACTTGCATCAAAGATTTTAAAGAAACTTGATATTGATATTAAGTCATGTAGAAACGAAATTCTTGCAGAAATCGATCCCAACTTTGAACCAGAAGATCTAGAATCGGCATTCGCTGGATCAGAATCAGAAAGTTCTACCAAATCTACATCAAAAACTCCTGCATTAAAGTCGTTTGGTCGTGATTTAGTTCAACTTGCAAATGAAGGAAAACTTGATCCGGTTGTGGGTAGAAAAAAAGAAATTAATCGTTTAGTGCAGATTTTATGTAGACGAACCAAAAATAATCCAATTTTAATTGGTGAAGCAGGTGTGGGTAAAACTGCAATTGCTGAAGGTATTGCACAAGAAATTTCACATGGCACAATTCCTGAAATGCTCAAAGATAAAAAAGTTTTTATTTTAGACTTGGCACTTATGGTAGCAGGTACAAAATATCGTGGTCAATTTGAAGAACGAATTAAGTCTGTAATGAAAGAAGTTCAGAAGGATGGAAACATTATATTGTTCATTGATGAACTTCATACAATCGTAGGGGCAGGCGCGGCCGAGGGTTCTATGGATGCTTCTAATATAATCAAACCTGCACTTAGTCGTGGTGAGTTGCAAGTAATCGGTGCAACTACACTTGAGGAGTATCGTAAGTATATTGAAAAAGATAATGCACTTGAAAGAAGATTTCAACAAGTTCAAGTTGATCCAACGTGTGCAGATGATGCTATATTAATTTTACGAGGAATAAAGCACAAGTATGAAGAGCATCACAATGTAGTGTACTCTGATGAATCACTTGTGGCTGCAGTTAAGCATTCTGAGAGATATATAACGGGTAGATTTTTACCTGACAAAGCAATCGATATAATGGATGAAACAGGATCAAGAGTTAGAATTGATTCACTTAAAAAACCAAAAGAACTTGATAATATAGAAGAAAAAATAAAACTAGCAATTATCAGCAAAGATGAAGCAGTTTCGTCGCAAAATTATGAAAAAGCAGCCAAGTGTCGTGACAATGAACGTAGATTAAAGAAAAAACAAGAGCAAGTTTTAGAACGTTGGTCCAAAAACCGAAAAAATAACAAAATTACAATTACTGAAGATGATATGCTTAAGGTAGTTTCCGACTGGACAGGAGTTCCACTTAGTCGTATGGAAAAATCAGAAGCACAACGATTACTTGGATTGGAAAAACGATTGCAATCAAAAGTAATTGGTCAAGATTACGCAGGAACGGTAATTTCAAAAGCACTTCGTAGAAGTCGTGTTGATTTGAAAGACCCAAAACGACCCATTGGATCGTTTATGTTTCTAGGACCTACAGGAGTAGGAAAAACTTATTTAGCTAAATCTTTGGCAGAGGATATTTTTGGTGACGCAGAGAATATTGTTCAAATTGACATGAGTGAGTATATGGAAAAACACTCGGTATCTCGTTTAATTGGGTCACCTCCTGGATATGTAGGTTACGAGGATGCCGGTCAACTCACGGAGGCAGTTCGTAGAAATCCGTATTCTGTTGTATTGTTTGATGAAATCGAGAAGGCTCATCCTGATATATGTCAACTGCTACTTCAGGTCTTAGAAGACGGACATTTAACTGATAATGTTGGAAGACGAATTGACTTTAGAAATACTATCGTAATTATGACTTCTAATGTTGGTGCTGAGATTTTGCAAAAAAATGTGACACTTGGATTTGCATCAGCAGATGATGAAAATGATTATGATAAAACAAAAGCAAAAATTATAGAAGAAGCAAAAAAAATGTTTAAACCTGAATTTTTGAATCGGTTGGATGATATGGTAATTTTTAGAAAACTTGAAAAGAAACATATTTTCACAATTGTTGATCTTGAACTGGAAAAACTTCGTGAACGAATTCGCAGTAGAGGGTATCGTATCAGAATATCTAAGCAGGTCAAAGAATTTTTAGTAGAGGAGGGATATGATGACAAGTTAGGAGCCCGTCCACTTAGAAGAGCAGTTGAACGTCACATTGAGGATACACTCGCAGAGGCAATATTAAACGAAGAAATTACAAGTTCTGAGTGTAAAATATTAATTGCCAAACTAAAAAATAAAGAAATTTATTTCGAACCAATGAATGAAACTCCAACACCAGTTCTCAGTGAAAAAACAAATGAGTCTGATGATAAACAATAGTAGTATATATTTATTGTTTAATTATGAAACTCAGTGAATTAGTTCAAACTAACAAATATATCATTTATTGTGACATGGATGGAGTTCTCACCGACTTTAGTGGGGATTTTATCAAACTTGCAAAAACAATACAGGACTCTAACTTAGATGAAATTAGAACAGATGTACCAAACAATGCGGCCGCAAAATATGAAAAGGCATTTGGAACAGAGGCATTTTGGAATGTAGTTAAGCACGGTGGTTTAAAGTTTTGGAGTAATATGTCATGGAATCCAGGTGGAAAAAAATTGTGGAAGTATATTTCACAATATAATGTAGAAATTTTGACCGCACCTTCAAAACGAGTATATGACGATTGCGTAAAAGGAAAGAAAATGTGGATTTCAAGACTAGGCAATCCAAAAATTCACATTAGGTCAAAAGATAAGAAAAAAGAGTTTGCAGGAAAAAATAAAATACTCATAGACGATTTGAAATCTAATATATCAGACTGGGTTGCTTCTGGTGGAATTGGCATACATCACAAAACAACAAGCAATACACTTGCACAATTAAAAGAATTGCAGATATAAATTTAATGTTGTTATATTTATTAAGTAGAATACCAAAACAAGGATTTTACGAGATATGGCAACACTTACTTTAGACCCAAATAATTATACGACCATAATTGGTTGGATGGGAAACTGCGATGAAAATTGCGAACCATTTAATTTAAACGACCACACAGATAAAATTGAGGTTTCTTATCAGTGGACTGATGCGGGTGGATTTCCACGGAAGTGGCAAGCAGGAGCACCTGCATTTGCACAAAAGTTTACAACACTTGAATGTGGACATTGTTATTTTATGACATTAAAACGTGGAATTGGTAGTTTTGAAATTCCATCGTTAGTTGTTTCTTCGTATGATGATTTATTTCACGGAGTAAATATAGAGTCTTGTACCAACTCTCAAAATCGAGTCGCAACTACACTTCAACAATCAGTTGATAATTACACTACATTATTGGCATGGTATGGAACTTGTGACGAATCTGTGTGCGAAGAGTTTTCACTTGATCCACATGAAGATTTATTTGAAGTTGCTTATCAATGGACTCCGTCTGGATTTCCACGGAAGTGGCAAGCAGGAGCACCTGCGTTTGCACAAAAGTTTACTGCATTAGAGTGTGGTCGTGCATATTTTATTACTTTGAGAAAGGGTGTTGGTAAAATAGAAATACCAAATTTAATGGTATCATATTTTGAAACCGGGCATTATGGTAGCATTGCAACTACGTGTGCAACTCCTACACCTACTCCCACACCCACATCAACGCAAACACCAACTCCTACCCCTACACCAACGGTAACACCAACGCAAACCTCCACACCAACAGTTACTCCCACTCAAACAGCAACACCAACGGGTACTCCCACTCCCACACAAACTCCAACTCCGACACCTACGCAAACCCCTACACCTACGCAAACCCCTACACCAACACAGACACCGATGACAACTTTGAGTTTTGGAATAGACGGTTCACGAATAACAAATTTTGAAATAAAACTTGTAACAAAACAAGGTTCATTTTTTGATATTAACACAGAATCTGGTTTTCAGACTTGGACGAAAACATCCGTGGGAGACGAACTGATACTGGACGAACAAGAAGTTTTATTTTTAAAACAATATGAATCTGTTCTTGATTACTTTATTTTAAGTACAACATCTGAGTCGGTTGATTTAGATTCATGTGTAACCTTGGTGGAAGACATGAAATACACATATCCATTTTTAATAGAAAAAATAAATTCATTTAAAAAGATTAAATGTGTGGCATCGAATTTATCATCGATGTATGTAGATTTCAGAAAAAATGGAAAGAATATACAGGATCTCAACGATTTTATAAATGATGGAAGCAATCCTGATTTTAATAAATTGTTTGTAGCAACGGATGACGATAAGTTTTCTTCTGATGTTCAACCGAATATAGAAAGTAATTTAAATAAAAAATTAACCATGTTGGTTGAGTCATTGAAACTGAATGCAAAAGATGAATCTTTTAACATAGATTCACTTGGAATAATAAACAAAATGACTCAATACAAATTATCTGACAATTCTAAAAAATTGTTTAATTTGGTTGAAGAACTATCATTTAGTCAAACTTCTTCTGACAAAGCAAACTTTCTAAATACACATTCTTATATAGAAAATAAAATTGAATCATCTTCAAGTGCAAGTGCTTTTATGGCAGAGTTAAGTAAAAAACTTAATTTACCATTTATTTCATTGTTAAATATGAGTAGTGTTGCTCTTGATATTCTTATAGAAAAAATAAATAAAAAGTCTAAAAAAGAAAATGAAGATTGCTACGGTGATGCCACCCCAACACCTACTTACATTTCATGTTGCACAAATTTCTCGGAATCGAGTGAATTTATAGAAGGTACACTAGTAGATAAAAATGCAGTATCGGGAAATTCTAGTATGGACGGAACGTTATGCTGGAATCGTTTTCAGGGGTCGGCTCTTCCACAACAATATTTATGCCCATTTATATCTAATGATTTTAGTCAAGGTGGTATGGGTATTACAATATCAGCACCAATCTCTGATGAAAATCGTGTAATTAGATTTACTGCTATGGATGGTGTCTGTTACGAAGCAACTTTACTTGATCCACAGACAATGAATACATTTCAAGTGGTTGGATTAGAAGATGACCTTGTATCGTTTGATCCGTCAACATTACCAACACCCACTCCGACACCAACACACCAAGATTTAAATTTTGATACATTAACAACTGAATTTGAGTCAATGCCAATTGAAGATCGTGAACAAAAAGCATTTACAGGTACAATAGTTAAAGTTGAACTTGAGGGGGGTTTTTATGGAATTGAACTTCCTTCTGTAAATGGTGGGGGAAAGTTTTTACCTATTAATATTCAATCTGAATTAGTTGGAAAGGAGGGAGATGAAATAGTTGTTACATCTTCGTTTATTAAAAAGAATTTGGTTGGATTTCAAATGTGGGGAACATATGTTTATATAAACTCATTTAGTTTAATAAATGAAGCATCTGTAAAAAAGGATAGCATTGTAACCGTACTTGACGGAAAATATTTATTAGGCAACTTAGAATATTCGTCTCCATATAAAATCAACTTGGGCATATACAATTTAAAAAATATTCCAAGTAATCATCCGTTGTTTCTTGAAAATGCAGATGAAAGTAAAATAAAATTAATTGGAACAACTTCATCAACTGGACCCTACGGAACTGGTTTCACGGGTGACGCATTTTTGTATGTTTACGAAGACTTTGGAACAATTAGTTACAAGTGTGCAAATCACGGATATATGGGTGGTCAGAACAACTTGATATTTGATTCAACATCAGAATTGGGTTACGATGCTCCAACTCCTACACCAACTTCAACTCCAACTCCAACTCCAACTTCAACTGAGACACCAACTTTTACACCTACACCTACATCAACAGAGACTCCTACTTCCACACCAACACCACAAGAGTCACCATTTAAAATAAATTTAACATTTCGATCAGATGTTCCTGGATACGATTGGACTGATTATCAAAAAGAACAACTACAAATGGCTGCCGAAAGATGGATGGAAATTATCAGAAGTGATAGAACACTTGATGTATCATGTGTACTTCAACGTCCTGATATAGCATGGTTGGCATCAGCAGGTCCGTGGCAATGGGATGTAGATTCTTCAGGTCGTCCCACTGGAATGACAAAAACAGGACAATTGCGTTTTAACATTGAGTATTTAAGTCAAGATTTTAAATATTACGGAACACCACTTGATCAACAAATGATTAACAGTGAACGTTCTGAGTTTTTCGGAACTGCGTGTCACGAAATTGGTCACATACTAGGTATATATACCATGATTAATTTTGGTCCATATAAATGTTTTTTCTATAACGGAACGACCGGTGAGCAAATTCCTGATTTATTTAGAAATGAATATAATAGCAAACCCAATTCTGACTGGATTGCTTTGAATCTTGTATACAAAGGAACGAATGCTGTACGTGAATACAGAACTGTTACTGGTCTTGATGTTGACGCATTGCCTATTGAGGATCAAAACAACGGAAGTCGTGGAAGTCATTGTGAAGAAGGTGCTAATACACGAACATATAATTATAATGGTCAAAATATTGTATTGACTCCACTGGATAAAGAACTGATGAGTCCATTAAAAGATAATGGTGGACAACCTTTATCTAGAATAAGTGTCGGAGTGCTTGATGACCTTGGTTACGAAGTTGATTATAGTAAAGCAGACCCATATAGTTTAGTTTCATCTCAGGAACCAAGGCAATCTATTATGGCAGGATTTCATCCCAAAGATCCAACTCCTAATAAACTAGGATGTGGTTGTGTGCATCCTGGATTAAGTAACGATAACGATAAAAAATAAAATAACATATATTATGTTTTGGTATATTTATATACAATGGACAAAGAATGTTACGACAATTTTACGGAAGAAGAACGACTATCAGAGGATGATGTTAGTATTTTAAGTGCTTACCATGCGTACTTAACATCATATAATCGTGAACCGACTTTAAAAGAATTCCGAACATATTTTGGAGTCTTAGTCAAACAAGGGTTGACCAAAAAGTTAAAAAATAAAATAATAAAACTCCCGAGTGTAAAAAATTCTAATTACACAGGAAACGATACAATAACAAGTGAAGATGTTACTATTCTTGATTCGTATCAATCTTTTTTAAGAGGAAATAAAAATAAAAAAGCAGAAGATATACATGAATTTAAATCGTACCACGATGCGTTTATGGTTTTTCCTAAGAAGAAAACGAGATTGAGTTTAGATATAAAAAAATTACCAAAATTTAAAGATAACTTTGATTCAGACAATAAAAAATATATTCCTGCAAAACGAAGAACTGAAAATTTGCTTGAATGTGGCACAATGGAATATGATAACTTGGAACGACGTGGTTTTTTATACAACAATCGTGAGTATATAGGTGCTACTTATGGAAATGGTAATAAAGGAAAAGGAAACAAGCAAACTTTTTTACCAACATCAACAATTCAAATAAAAAAAGTAATTGAGTATCGTGAAAATGATTTTCTAGTTTTTAATTCTGATGAAAACAAATACGAATTTAGATACAATAAATCAATTAGTTTACTTGACTATCCTTTAATTTTTAAAAAAGGAAGTGGTGCAAAAGCATATCAAATTGGATTGTCGTTCAAAAAACCTGTGTATGTTCCAAAAGGTTCTCGTATTCACTTTCATTGCATTAAAACAACACAATTACAAACAAAGAAAACCGAAGATTCTGCATTTGATGTGAATTACGAGTCGGAGGTACAGAAAACGGGAAACATAGCATTTTCAGAGAATTTCAATTCAGAAACAAGTGATTTTCGTGAGAAAGATTGGAAGCAGAATTTGTGTGGGCCAATTCGTTGGTGGTATCCACTTGATAAAACACGAAATATAGGTGAAGCAAGCAATACATTTTTACAGGACACCATTATATATAATATGTTTAGTGATTTGATTTATGGTGGATGTTCTTTGAGTGATAAATCGGCATTCGAAATAAGATTATTGGCATTTACAATTACTCCACCAAAAACAGAAACTGAATATGCTCCACGTCCAAGAAGAAATTTAATACCAACATCGGATTCTATCGTTCCTGAAAGTGAATTGCTTAAAAGCAAACCAAGTGATCCAGAAATTCATACTGAGATTATTTCAAACAAAAATATAAAAGCAGGAAAAAATGTTCAATTTCAAAACAATATTTCATTTTTAAATAACGAAAGTGAACTTTCAAAAAATTCGAATTTAGATAAATTAGATAGAAAAAAAGCAACATATGGAATTAATGTTAGTTTTAAAAACAAAAATTCTTTGCTATCACATATAAAAATAGTAGAAGAAGTTCTCAAAAACAAACAACGTGAATTATTTGCTGAAATTGAGTCAGCACCAAGTACACCAACTCCAACACATACGAATGCTCATTATTTACAACCAGCAGACTCGTTTACTATTAAACGAACACCCACTCCCACGCACACTAATCCTGAGTATATTCAACCAAACGATGCTTTATCTAATCCTGTGCCAACTTATACAAATCCAGAATACACACAACCCGGTGAATCGCAACTTCCAACCACACCATCACCTACTCACACAAGTGCTGAATATATTCAACCAAGTGAGTCACAGAGTGTACCACCGACACCCACACCAACTCATACGAGTGCCGAGTATATACAACCCAAAGATAAAAATAAATAATTATAAAAAGTCCTTATATTTTTTATAAAAACTCTACTATTTTTATATTTATAAAAAGTAGATGAGGACTTGGCAATATAAATTAAGAAATTATACATCACTTGAAAATAGGTTGTTTGAAGACTATTTTGAAAATATGCCATATGATCCATATGTAAAGGGTCATTTTAGAAAAAGAAGATTTTCGAGATTTAAACTCAATCACTTTGGTGAAATTGAAGTTCTTCCTCATAAGAAATTTATACAAACATCAAAAGTAAACGATTTACTTGGTGATGTAGAAAGAGAATACGAAGAAATTGACGAAAATTTAGTGAAAACTGAAGAATTTGGTAGAATATTCAAAGGATTTGCAGAACTTGCAAAAGTCAACGCATATATATCCGAGATTGGTATACATCAAATAAGAATATTAAGTTCAATTTACATAGATGGAGAACCAGCTCCAGAGGGACGACATCAAGATGGATTCGATTTCATTGGAATTTTCTGTTCACGTCGCAAGTGGGTAGATGGTGGTAAAAGTGAATTATACTTGGAAAAAACTGATGAAAAACCATTGTTGAGTAAGATTTTAAAAGAAAACGAAATGCTTGTGGTAAATGATAAAGCAGTTTTTCATACTGCAACTAAGTTATCACCAACTACCAACGAACTTGGATACAGAGACGTATTTGTATTTACTGCATGAAAGATGTTGGTCAAATAAGAAGTTCGTTTCCTGCGTTGAAACGAAGAGCATTAAATGGTAAACCTGCAATTTACTTTGACGGTCCTGGTGCCTCACAAATGCCAAACAAAGTTCATCGTGCTTATACTGATCATGTTCTTTACGACAAAGCAAATGTAGGTGGATATTTTGAAACAAGTGTAAATACACAAGAATCTGTAGAGTATGCAAGAGCAGCTATTGCATTATTTTTTAATTGTGACGAAACTGAAGTTGTATTCGGGACGAACGCAACAACAAGTATATTTCAGTTTAGTCGTGCAATCAGCAGAGACTGGACATCCGAAGATGAAGTTGTAGTTACAAAGTTGGATCATTTTGCAAATGTATCTCCTTGGGTGGAGGTGGCAAGTGATAAGCATTGTAAAGTAACTTCAATTGAATTTGATACAAATACAGGTGAATATAACTTAGACGATTTTGAAAAAGCAATTACTAACAAAACTAAAATAGTTGCGGTAAATTATGCGTGTAATGCACTCGGTACAATCAATCCAATCAAAGAAATTACGAAGATTGCTCATGCGAAAGGTGCAATGGTTTTTGTAGACGCAGTTCATTATGCACCACACGGTTTAATTGATGTACGAGACCTTGACTGCGACTTTTTGGTAACAAGTGTGTATAAGTATTTTGGACCTCATGTAAGTGCAGTATTCGCAAAGAAAAAACATTTGCAGAACTTTTCTCCGTATAAAGTAGAACCTGCGATTGATAAAATACCAAATTGTTGGGAAACAGGTACTCCAGACTTTTCTGCGATATCTGCAATACCTGAAACCATTAAGTATATTATATCTCTTTCTGAAAAATCAAGTCCAACACGAAAAAACCTGGAACTTGCATATAAAAATATCACAGAATACGAAAACGAATTAAGTCGTTATTTTCTTAATAAAATGTGGGAATTAAAACACGTCAAGGTACATGGTATAACAAATACCGATGATGTTCATAAAAGAACACCAACATTCGCATTAACAATAGATGGTAAAACTTCACATTCAGTCGCAAAATATCTTGCCAAGCACGGAATATTTGCTTGGAGTGGTCATTTTTACGCACTTGATGTGGTGCGAAGTTATGGTCTTGAAAAAGAAGGTTTATTAAGAGTTGGGTTACTTCACTATAACACAAAACGAGAAATTAAAGAATTTATATCAGTTTTAAAACTGTTATCTTAAAAAGGAAATAATAATTATGGCAACTATACAAATCACTAGAAACTACAATACATCCGGAAAAGCTATGTTGGTGTTCGCAGGTAAAAATGATACACCAAATATTACAAACAATAACGCAATATTTACATTACAGGTAAATTGGGGAACTGGTGGTGAAACAACAACATACTCAAGTAACTCCGGAGCAACCGGGTCGGATAGTGGTATACAAATTACATCAAGTGGTCATGTGTATATTTTTCACACACCAACTGGTTCCAAATCACTTTCAACATATAGTACAACTGGATCTAAAAACATAAGTGTGGAAGGTGGATGGAAAAACACTGCGTCAGATACCGAATCATATTTAGCATTCCCAAAACAACAAGTTACACGATTTACATATAATCGATATCTAAATAACAAAAAAGGTGACATTGAATTATCGGTTAGAACACAAGGTAATGAAGTCAGTAAAGATTTAACTTTTAAGTTCGCAGGTGATTATATTGGACTTGATAGTTGCGAAGTAATTAAACTTATGACAGGAGAAACATACAGCATTCCTACCGATAATTCATATAATTTTACTTTAATCACAGATCCGGATTTAGATGCCGAGTACACAGACGGTGTTTTAAGTACAAACACTAAAAAAGGTTTCATTGATTATACTTTTGAAATTTCTGGTGTAACATACACTCGTACTTTTGAAATTACTTCTAATTATTCATCAGTTGCTCCTGTTGCAAATCAATGGTCTAAAATGACAACAAGTAAACATCATATTGATGAATCTGCATATAAAGCAATTTCATATAATGATGGATCATCAACTAAACGTTATACACCTTCAAATAAGAATATAAAACTTACCAAAATTACTTTGGGAAATAACTTTGAAATTCACGGAGAAGGTGACTTTGCTAATTATAAAGTCAAAAAAATAGAAAATTCATCAGGACACACTCAAACCTTTTCTGGAAATTTTGATCATACATTTCTCGGGTGTAGCAACTTACAATTAAGTAGTGTAATAGAAAATTTAAACTTCGATACTGTTACAGGAATGCGTGGATTTATGTCAGGATGCACAAGTTTTAAAAGATGGGGAACACTTAACAATATCGGAAATAGTGTTACCGATTTAACAGGTGCACTTGAATATTCGTCATACAATTCTAGAAATGTAAAAAACTGGAATGTTAGTAATGTAACTTCTGTGGAAAGTTTATTTGAAGGAACTTTTTATAATCAACCTGGTATAAATGATTGGAAAAATAAAACTTCTAATATAATTAATTTCCACAATATGTTCAAAAACAACTTTATGTTCAACCGACACATATCTGCGTTTAGTATAAATACCACAGAGGATGTGGATTTGGATGGAATGTTTTATTACGCAAAAAAATTCAATAAACCAGTAAATGCATTAAATGTAAGTAAAGTTACTAGTTTTAAGAATATGTTTAAAAATGCGTTTTCGTTTAATCAACCAGTTTCTAAATTTAAAACAGGATCTGCTACAAGCATGGAAGGAATGTTTTATGGAACAGAGAGTTTTAATAGATTTGTAAATAAAAATACTACACAGGGTTATTGGGACACTTCAAGTGTAATAAAAATGAAAAGTATGTTCAAAAATTCTATTTTTAATAAACCAATTAAAAGTTGGGATATATCAAATGTGAATAACTTAGAATCATTTATGGAAGGAAATGAAGTATTTGACCAAATTGTTAACAATTTAGATATTTCTTCGGTCAAAAATTTTAAAAATACATTCAGAGGTACAAAAAACTTCAATCGTAATTTAGATAATTGGGGAAGAAATTTAATAGCAACTGGTCCAAGAAAGATTTCACTTGAAGGTATGTTTCAAGATTCGGTGTATAATAAACCAATGATAAAATGGGAAGTTGGTAATGTAAAGTCAATTAAAAATATGTTTAAAGATAACACTACATTTCAACAAAAATTATTTCCACAAGTAAAACTGAAAAGTCAAAATCTGAAAGATATAACAGGTTTTCTAGATGGAACATCTGCTTTGCTTGGAACATCCAATTCTACTTTAAAAACATCAATTTCAAACTTTGGTAAAAAAACACCAGGTGTAAACGGACTTGCAAAAATGTTTGGTGAAGATGATTCTGGAGTAGATTCTTCCTTTAAAGGAACATCATATAATAGTGCAAGAAGCACATACGATTCAGGTAACGATAACTCAGGAGACAATAATTCAGGTGATCGTGGAGTTGGTAGTTCAATAAATGTAACTGATCCATCCAATTTTACGATTTCTTCAGATGATACAAGTCAAGACAATTTTACTGATCAAAAAACTCCATCTATTTCATGGTCTCATTCAGTTGATGATGATGGAATTAGCACTGAGTCACCAACATACGATGTTTATTTGTATTTAGGATCAAGCTTAGTGGAATCGTCATTGGATTTATCTGACGATTATTTCACACCATCGTCTGAACTTAGTAATGGAAATTATACACTTAAAGTCACTGGAAATATAGATGGTAGTTCTTCTTCGGAAGTATCATATTTATTTGAAGTTGATCTAGCACCTTATATTGAGATTATGTCGGACTCATCACGTCATTCAACGTGGACGTCAACAAACCAAGTTTCAAAATTACAAGACCCAAGCATTCAAAAACTTGCTTATTCACTGCCACTTGGTTTCGATCAAACTAATCAAAAATTACACTCTGTATTTATGGTTTTTTCGAGTGAATCTTATGCTAATACGGCCGGTTACAATCCGTTTTTTGCAGATGATCATGACATGACACATCAAAGTTCCTCACAGATTACAACCAATAACATTAATTCCACGTTTGCTTGGTTTACAAACGATGCAATTGTCCCGGATAGTTCTGTTTCTACTTTTTATTGTGCTGTGTATGTATTTACAGAAGATTATGTAACGACATTAAATGCATCTGACCTTGAAGTTTTCAATGAAGTAGGTTTTAACGGAAATAATTCAC